>Ga0255345_1001925_pt1 | contig 27990 bp, 22 predicted proteins | sample wastewater_treat_6_FD_192415 | JGI IMG/M metagenome (GOLD analysis project Ga0255345, IMG submission 192415) | Wastewater microbial communities from Lulu Island WWTP, Vancouver, Canada - plant20 | ecosystem: Engineered > WWTP > Wastewater > Unclassified | place: Canada: Vancouver, British...
GCCATTCATCAAACGGTATTACATTTAATGTTTCAAATATGTTGGGAGATGAAAATTCATTTTATATAATATTTGAAATAATCAAAGAAAATGGAGAAAGCTTTAAGGATTCCGATTATATAGAGTTCGATAGATTCAGTTTGGATTTTAAAAGCTCAGGTGGATATACCTGGTATCAAATAGAAGATGATGATAAAAACGATAATAAAGCTACATTCATTTTGTCGGGCAATACAAAAAAGAAAATATCCGGCAATAAATTGACAATAAGTGCAACCGATATAACGGAATACAGCATAAAGGAACCGACAGTTAAATTTGACCCTTATAACTTTTTAATCGATAACCAAGATTTTATCGAGCAAAACCTTGAGAAAAATCTACAAAAAACTACACCTGATATTAAAAACAGCAATAATTATTTAAAAGAAGAAATTAAGAAAATTGAAGAAATTTATCGATTAACACCGAATTATGTATTGCCTTGGAAATATGTAAATATTCCTGTAGAAGAAGGTTTGAATGAAATTTACATTGATAATATAGGATTCGCGGAGAGCAAGCTCTGTATTAGAATTGCATTATCTGATAAAGAAATGCATAGTCTGGGTGAAATATTTTTTGCAAATAAAAACAACCCTGAAGATATATTGTATAATGAATTTATGTTTTCGGAAGAAAAAAACGGCATCAAATATTACTACTATATTTTTGACATAGAAAATATGGAAAAATTAAAAAACTACAATTTTATATATGATATTGTAAGTAAATTAAGCACTACAAAGGGAGAATGGAATGTAAATTTTAAAGCTGATTACAAAAACACAACAAAAACTATAAGAGTAAATAAAGACGCAAAAATAAACGACAAAAGATATACAGTTAAGAATATAAAAATTTCTCCTATTGCACTCAATGTAGAATTAAAAAATAATTTCTCGGATAACTATGAGAACCCTGTGCATAATTTTGACAAAGCAATATCAGTAATAATGAAAGATGGAACAAAAATAGAGCCGACAAGCAGCGGTTCCGGCACCAATCCTTTAACATCATATATATACCTAATGTTCGAGCAGCCAATAAATACGGAGCAAATTGATAAGATTATAATTGGGGATATCGAAATAGACTTTTAGCAAAAATATATAATGGTGCCAATATAATGGTGCCAGGCACCATCAAAGGTGCCTGGCACCATCAGAATCTCAAAATCTTAAAAAAACTATCTTAATATTGAAACAGACATGCTGCTTTGATTCCAGTTAACCTTATATCCAAGTCTCTCTGAAACTAAACGGAGAGGAACATAATCATCTATTGCATCAAATTCCATTTCATTAACAATATACTTATCGCTATCTTCATTATAAGTATATTCTAATCCTAAATTGTTAAATAAATTCTTTGCTAACACATATGTCCTTCCATTTTCAAGAATAGGAGCAGAATCAAATCCCATCGGCATTCCTTCGAACATTACGGTTACTTTAGAATTATCTTTTTCATATACTACTTCCCCACCTACAATAGTGGCTAATGGAAGTATATTCATTATTTCGCTATCGGGACAAGTCATGTAATCCCTGTCTATTACAACAAAATCAGCAAGTTTTCCAACTTCTATCGAGCCTTTAATATCTTCCTCGAATTGTCCATATGCTGCCCAAATCGTAAATGAGCGAAGAGCTTCTTCTCGAGTCATGCATTCTTCCGGATACCAGCCGCCTTCCGGTTCTCCGTCTCTTCCCTTTCTTGTTACAGCTGCATATAAACCATGATATGGATTTACAAGCTCTACATTTGCATCCGAACCGTTAACTATAATATTACCCGTATTTAATACTTTCCGCCATGCATATCCGCCTTTGATTCTTTCAGGGCCAACTCTGTCTTCAGCCATATTTTTATCTGAAGTTGCATGTACTGACTGCATTGCAGGAATAATTTCCAAATCCGCTATTCTTTGAATATCTTCCAAAGTTGCAATTTGGAAATGTTCAATTCTGTACCTGTGGTCTTCTAATGGATTTTCTTTCAATACTTTTTCATATATATCTACAACCTGCCTGTTTGCCGCATCTCCGATTGCATGGGTTGAAGCCTGAAATCCGTTATCTCTTGCAGCTTTTACTAATTCATAGAACTCATCGTATGTATGTCTGCTATTCCCAACATGACCGGGTCTGTCTGAATATTCTTCAAGCAGCCATGCACTTCTTGCTCCTAATGAACCGTCAGTATAAAATTTAATGCAGTTCATAGTCATTCTATTTCCATAAAGTCCAATTTCAGGACCTTTTTCATAATAAACCTCGGCATCAGGACCGGAATCCACCATAACATATAATCTGATTTTTAAATCACCGGATTCGAACAATTCCTTCATTTGTTGGATATCCTCTACACTTGAACCGGCATCCAAAGATGTCGTAAGTCCATACGAGAACAACTCATCCTGTGCAAGCAATAAAGCTTCCTTTTTTCTTTCTGCCGTTAATGGAGGAATTTTACTTGTGACAAAGCCGGCAGCCGTATCGGTCAAAATACCCAAAGGCTCTCCGTTTTCATTCTTTAAAATTTCCCCGCCTTGAGGATTCGGAGTATCCTTAGTTATTCCGCCTATTTCAAGTGCCAAAGAATTAACCCATGTTGCATGTCCGCATGTTCTCCTTAATGCAACAGGATTGTTTGGTGCAACTTCATTTAAGTCTTCCTTAGACGGAAATTCAGGTATATCCCATACTTCCTGATTCCAGCCGCCTCCCGTTATCCATTCGCCATCGGGCAGTCTGTCTGCTTCAGCTTTTACTGCCGCTAATATTACATCCTTCGGTTTCCAAAATAAGTCTAACTGGAGTAATTTTTGACCTTCACCTGGATAATGCATATGTCCTTCAATTAAACCCGGAATAACTGTTTTCCCCTGCAAATCTATTACTTTTGTTGTTTCTCCCACAAATCTTTTTACATCTTCATTACTTCCAACTCCGATAATATACTGCCCTTTTATTGCAATGGCTTGTGCTTTAGAAAAGTCTTCATCAACAGTGTAAATATTCCCATTAACATATACAGTGTCTGCTATTACATCATCCGCAAACACCTGCACCGGAAATAAAGTGGTAAACATAGCAATCAATAAGATAAATATTACTTTTTTGTTTCGCATTTTATTCCTCCTTTTTTATTAGTTTTTTTAAAATTATAGCTTATTTGGATAAGCTATATTGTAATATTTTGTAGACTAATTAAAAAATTTGGACATACATACTGTAGTGTTCCAAATCACTTCTTAAGACATAAGGATGTTCTAAAAAGCAACAAACCTTGCCTAAACAAGGTTTGTTTTCTATCTCCGAAATTTTTTCATATCATTTTGTCCCCATTACTTTTCTTCTCCAAGGCCTTTCACTGCCAATCCATCCATTATTCTCCCAATAGCTTTTGTCAGTCAAATTGAAATCATTCCCGGTTTGCATTTTTCTCATTATGTTAAATAGTATTCTTGTTTTTATATTAGGTTTTACATTATTTATGTTGTTCTTTATGTAAATATAGAAGATTGATTATTACTCCTTTTATTAGGTTGCTATCCATTGCGAAAATCAAATCATTTCTTAAGGACTTTTAAGGATGTTTATAAAGATGTGTAGAGTTTTTTAAGAAGATTTATTTCTTTGCCATGACCTTCTAAATCATTTGGAGTTTCCAAAAAGAAGGGAAGGTTTCTTAACTTAGGATGGTTGATTATACTTGTGATTGCATCAATTCCTATCTGTCCGTTTCCAATTGTTTCATGGCGGTCCTTGCGGCTTCCGATTGGATTTTTGCTGTCGTTTAAATGAATTGCATATAATTTTTCAAGACCTATTATTTCATCAAATTCATCTAATACACCATCTAAATCATTAACAATATCATATCCGCCGTCATATACATGACAGGTATCAAAACAAATACCTACTTTTTCTTTGAGATTAATATTATCAAGAATCAGCTGCAGCTCTTCAAATGTTTTGCCAATTTCAGTACCTTTACCAGACATTGTTTCAAGCAAGACTATGGTTGTTAGCTCAGGAAATAATATTTTATTTAAGGCATCCACTATATATTTTATTCCAACATCCACTCCTTGATTTACATGGCTTCCGGGATGAAAATTATATAAATTATATGGCAGGTATTCCATCCTTTTTAAATCATCTTCTAATACTTCCAATGCAAATTCCCTTGTTCTTTCATCAGCAGAACTTATATTTAGGGTATAAGGAGCATGACCTAATATTTTAACAAAGCTATTATCTTTCATTAATATTTTTAATTTTTCTATATCATCAATATCAATTTCCTTAGCTTTGCTGCCTCTGGGATTGCGGGTAAAAAACTGGAATGTGTTTGCACCAATTTTCAAGGCATCCTTTCCTATTGCTTCATATCCTTTAGAAACTGATAAGTGACAACCGATATTTAACATATTTCCTCCGATTAGTAAAAAGTATTGGATATATTGTATTGTAAAACAATGTGACATTTCAAGTATAATTTTACAAAACGGTTATATAAAATAATTCCAATAATAATCTTAAAAACCACCATCGCATAGTTTAAAATTTAAAACAGCTAAGACCGTAAGTCTTAGCTGTTATAATGTTATTTCTACAATTGATTATTAATTATTGTCTTCATTAGCATAATAATTTGAAATAATATAATCAAATATTAATTTTGAGGCTACTATACTTGTCATATTATTATAATCCGTCAATGGATTAACCTCGACTATATCAAGTGCATCTATATAAGGTGCAACAATCTTTACAAATTTAAACAGTTGATAGCTTGTGAATCCACCCGGCTCATTAGCACCTGAACCGGGAGCAAATGCACTATCCAATACATCGATGTCAATTGACATATATATGTGCTCTGTACCATTTGACGCTGCTTGTATTGCCTTTTTCGCTACCTCTTCAATGCTTGTCTCAAATACTTGATTAGCCGGAATTAACGTAATATTACTATTTTTTATGAAATGATAATGCTCGGGTGAATTGTAGCTTCTCATTCCTATTTGAACAAAATTCTCAGCACTTATTCTATCTAATTCCGATGCTCTTCTCATTTGACTGCTGCCGGAATATAACCCTTGAATCGGCGATTCTTTAACAAGGTCTAAATGCGAATCCACATGAATAATACCGATTTTTCCCTTAGTGTTATCATGCAGTGCTTTTATTCCGGGCCAGCCGGTTGAATGATCTCCGCCTAAAAGTATGGGTGAATATCCTTCTTCATATATTTTATCAATATTACTTTTTATTTCGTCTAAGGCTTTTTTATTATCGTATCTGCTGATTTTATCAGTGTCACCATAGTCTTTTATTTCAAATTTTGACATATCAATAAGTCGGTTAGCTTCCACATCAAACAACATGCCATCTTCTATTCTGTTCTTTATCCATTGCAAAGACCTTCTGATTTGCTCGGGAGCATATCTTGCTCCCGGATATCCTTTGGATGTTGTGGTATCATATGACATACCCAATATGCCGAATTTGTTTTTATGTTTAATTTTCACTTAATTACCTTCTTTCATGTTGTCATTTATTGCCTATTGCTCTACTACATACTCTCCATTTTCAACCACTAATATTATTAAGTCTTTTCCAACGGGCTCCCTGGCTCCCTTGAAGTTTGTAACACCTGTTGCACCCTGCAAACCTTCGGTAGCAGCAATTGCGTCTCTAACTGCCGGACCGTCTGTTGTACCTGCTCTGTTTATTGCATCTGCCATTACATACATTGCATCATAAGCATAAGGTGACCATGAATCAACTTTTTTGTTGTATTTTGCTTCAAATTTCTTTACAAATTCTTGTGCTGCTTCACTTGGGTCAGATTCATGGAAATAACATACAACATGAACTCCATTAGCTGCATCTCCCGCAAGCTTTAAAAAGTCATCGGTGTACAAGCTGTCGCTGGCATAGAAAGGAGCATCAATTCCTAAATTTCTCGCCTGCTGAATAATCAATGAAGCTTCTGTATAGTAGCTGATTAATACTATTACCTCTGTGTCACTGTTCTTTACTTTTGTCAGTATCAGTGAAAAGTCTTTATCTTGACCGCCAATATACGATTCATTCAATAATACTTCTCCGCCAAGCTCTGTAAAGCTGTTTGTAAATACATCAGATACACCTTTTCCATAGTCGCTGTTGTCATAAATAACAGTAGCCTTGTTATAGCGTTTGTCTTTCAATAATTGTGCTAACTGTGAGCCTTGATAATTGTCACCCACATTAATCCTGTAAACATAATCTCCGATATCCGCTACATCCGGATTAGTGGATGCAACCGCTATTGTTGGAATTTCATTTTGCTGGTATATCGGGCCTGCAGCTAAGGTAGCACCACTGAAAAAGTGTCCTACTATTCCTACAATGTTTTTGTCGCTGGCAAATTTTTGTGCAACACTTACTGCTTCTTTCGAATCTCCCTTATCATCCCCATAAACTATTTCGATAGGTTTTCCCAACACTCCACCGGCATTGTTTATTTCTTCTACGGCTAATTCTACACCATCTTTTGTATAATCGCCAAATTGTGCATAATCACCTGTAAACGGAGAAGCAACACCTATTTTTATTGTGTCCGTGTTATCATTCCCTGCAGGACTGCACCCTGTAAATACAGCTGACATTAATAAAGCTAAAATCATAATTGAAATTAATAATTTTTTCATTTTTTCCTCCTATGTTATTATATAAAAATGATATTTAATCATCATTTTCACCCAAATAAATTTTCTTTACCTCAGGATCTGCTAACAAAGCTTTTGCATCACCCTGCAAAATAATTTCTCCTACTTCCATTACATAACCATAATCAGCTGCCGAAAGAGCAACCTGGGCATTTTGTTCAACAACTAAGATGGTTGTACCGTTATTGTTAATATTTTTGATAATTCTGAACACCTCCTCAACAACAAGAGGAGCTAACCCCATTGAAGGCTCATCAAGCATTAATAATTTAGGTGCCTGGAGCATTCCCCTGACTATTGCCAGCATTTGTTGCTCTCCGCCGCTCAGTGTTCCGGCTAATTGATTTTCTCTTTCTTTTAATACTTTAAAGCTTTGTAAAGCATTATTCATTTCTTCGTAGAATTTAGCTTTTGTTACATTTCTCGAAGAAGAACTCATAATAAGATTTTCCTTGACAGTCAGGTTAGGAAAGATATGTCTTCCCTCCGGAATGTGTATTATACCTTTTTTTACTATTTCGTGCGGTTTCATACCTGTAATATCATTTCCTTCAAAGAGAATACGACCTTTATTCGGTATAACCAGCCCTGAAATAGTTTTTAAGGTGCTTGTTTTTCCTGCACCGTTATTTCCAATCAAAGCAATTATTTTGCCCTCTTCAACTTCAAATGAAACATCCCTGACAGCCGTAATCCCGCCATATTTAACGTTTAGGTTTTCTACTTTAATCATTTTTCTTGCTCCTTCCTAAATAAGCTTCTATAACCAATTCATTTTTTTGTATTTCAGAAGCTGTTCCATGAGCAATTTTCTCGCCATAGTTTAATACGACTATATTATTGGATACACCCATTACCACTCTCATGTTATGTTCTATTAATAAAATGGTAAGACCCGTACTATTCAAATCTTTAATGTATTGAACTATTTCTTTTGCTTCAAAATTATTCATACCTGCTGTAGGCTCATCCAACAACAAAAGCTTTGGCTTGGATGCTAATGCTCTTACTATCTCCAATTTCCTTTGCTCACCGTATGATAAGTTTTTAGCCTGTTCAAATGCTTTGCCTTTCAATCCGATGGTATCTAGCAACTCCAAGGCTTCGTCATAGCATTCATCTTCTTCTTTTTTGTTTTTATTGTTTCTTAACAAACAATCCAATATACTTGATTTCAGCTTGATATGAAGGCCAATTAAAACGTTCTCTAGAACGGTTAAATTCGAAAATAACCTGATATTTTGGAATGTTCTTGTTATTCCTTTTTGAGCAACTTCATAATCTCTTAAATTAGTAATATCCTTTCCCTCAAAATATTTCCTGCCTTTTGTAGGTGAATAATGTCCGGATATAATATTGAACAAAGTGGTTTTTCCTGCACCGTTTGGACCTATCAAACTGAATATTTCACCTTGTTTTATGGAAAAGGAAACATTTTCAACAGCTTTAAGTCCTAAGAAATATTTACTTATTCCATCCAGTTTTAAAATATCCATTTAGTTTGCCTCCTTACTCTCTGCTGATTTTGTTATTCTTGATGGGATTCTTTTTTCAGGCCAAAAGCCTCTTGGTTTAAATATCATCATCATAACTAACATTATGCCGTATATTAACATCCTGTAATCTGCAATCGGCCTTAGTAATTCAGGCAATAAAAACAATATTGTAACACCGATAAATGAGCCTATCATGCTTCCTCTTCCTCCAACCGTAATCATACATAATATGAGTATAGATTCGTTTGTAGTGAAGTTATTAGGATTTATGAAATTCATATAGTGTGCAAAAAAACTTCCGGCAATCCCTGCAAATGCAGCTGTTATGGCAAATGCCCAAATTTCATATTTACCTGTATTGATACCAAGAGAAGTAGCCGCTATCTGATCTTCCCTTATTGCAACCAAAGAGCGTCCAAATCTTGAATTCGTCATTCTATTCATTACTACAACTGTAATTATCACTAATACCCATATAAGATAAAACATTTGCTGTTTTGTATTTAACACATATCCGAATATTGTAGGTGATGGTATTCCCTTTATACCCATGGGACCGTTTGTAACACTCTGCATATTTAGAAGTACATAACGAATTATCTCATTAAATCCTAATGTTACTATCGCCAAATAGTCTCCTCTAATTCTTAGGGAAGGTATTCCTAACAACAATCCGAATATAAGTGAAATAAACCCTGCCAATATCATTCCAATCCAGAAATTATCAAATACATTCATTACAAACAGGCTTGATATATAAGCACCTATCCCGAAGAACGCAGCATGTCCTAAGTCTAATTCTCCCATAACTCCTGCAACCACATTTAAACTTGTCCCTAAAACAACATAGACGCCAAGTAGAATCAAAATATGGAGTATGTAACTGTTATCAAATATTATTGGAAATATAATTATTACAATTAACAATAGAGCAAATATCATGTTATTATTTAAACGTTCAAATATTCTGTTGCTAATTAACTTTATATTTTTAATCTTATCCACAAACATCACCTACACCTTCTCAATTTCTTTCTTGCCAAATAAACCGGTAGGTTTAAAAAGCAGAACCAATATTAATATAATGAAAGAAAATGCATCTTTGTATTTTGCCGATATTATAGTAGCACCTAGACTTTCTGCCAACCCTAAGACTAATCCTCCTAACATCGTTCCCGGTATGTTACCTATACCACCCAACACTGCAGCTACAAAAGCTTTAAGTCCCATGGAAGAACCCATATTAAATACTATGGAATTATAATATATGCCTACCAGTATTCCTGCAGCAGCACCAAAAACAGCACCTATCGAAAACGTAATTGAAATAACCTTGTTTACATTTATCCCCATTAAACTGCTCATTGCTGCATCTTGTGCTGTTGACCTCATGGATATTCCGACTCTTGTTTTGTATATCAGAAAATATAACATTACCATAAAGATTAAGGAAACTATCATAATTAATATTTGGGCTGACGATATCGTTACACTTGAAAATTCATAAACAGCAGTATTCATTACCTTCGGAAAAGGCTTTGTGTCAGAACCCATACTGAGCATTATTGTGTTTTGTAAAATAATAGAAACACCTATAGCACTAATTAACTGTGAACTCCTTGAACCGGTTCTGATTGACCTGAAAGCGGTAAATTCAATTAAAGCTCCTAAAATCCCTGAAATAGCTAATGATATAATAAATGAAATAATTACATTCAGTTTTAAAATTGAAATGCAAAAGTATGCTACAAAAGCACCGACCATATAAACATCTCCATGGGCGAAGTTTATAAGGCCTAAAATACCATAGGCAAGAGTATATCCTAAAGCAACCATTGCATAAATTGAACCTATAGTCAAACCATTAACCAATTGTTGAACAATCATTGTTTCCTCCTTCATATCAGTATTTGTCAATTGTAAAATAATAAACCATATTTTTAAACTAATATTCATTTTTTATATCATGCACAAACTATGCCAAAAAATAAAAACGTTTTTATTGGTTGAAATTTGGGGATTAAAAAAATTGGTCACTTTTCGTTTTAGAAAAAGTGACCAATTTTCATAAAGTTATCAATAAAGATTATATTTCTTTAGTTTGTAGTATAGTGTCTGCCTTGGTATATTCAACAATTCTGATGTTTTCAGTATGTTATATTTACAAGCTTTTAGTGCATCGTCAATTATATTGCATTCATAATTTTCAACCATCGACGTTAAAGAATTATCTATTATACATCCTTCTGTTCTGCTATCAGATGATTTCAATAAATACTGCGGAAGATTTTCTTTGCTTAGAACCCCTTGCTCTGAAAAGTTTAATGCATATTCGATAACATTTTTCAGCTCTCTAACATTTCCTTTCCACTCATGATTAAAAAGAACCTGCATAGCATCTTTAGATATACCTGTTACATTTTTATTTAAGACTGAATTATATTGATTTATATAATAATTTGCTAAAACTTCAATATCCTCTTTCCTTTCTTTTAAAGGCGGTACGCTAAAACTTATGACATTCAATCTATAAAATAAATCTGCTCTAAACTCTCCTTTGTCAACCTTCTCAACTAAATCCTCATTAGTAGAGGCAATTATTCTTATGTCAATATCTCTTTCAATATTCTCTCCAACTCTCATAACCTTTTTATTTTCTAAAGTTCTTAGTAGTTTACTTTGCAAATCATATGGAATTGAATTTATTTCATCCAAGAAAATAGTCCCGCCATTTGCAGATTCAAATAACCCTTCCTTATCTATTGCACCGGTAAAACTGCCCTTAGAAGTTCCAAAAAAAATGCTTTCCATTATTGAGCTTGGTATAGCAGCACAATTTTGTATTATAAACGGCTTATTTCTTCTGTTGCTGTTGCTGTGAATTGAATGAGCTATCAATTCTTTTCCTGTTCCGGTATCTCCTATTATAAGGACGTTAGAATCATTTTTTGAAACTTTTTCTAAAATTTTTAAGCTTTTTTTAAATTTTTTATTTACTGTTATTATATCTTCAAAATTATACCTTGAAGTAGCTTTCTTGACTTTCTTCTTTATTGACTCACTTGATAATTCTACAGATATTACTATACCGCCAATAACACCGGTTTCATTAATTAAAGGAAAGGCATTGTTAAGACAATTCTTTTTGTTTCCATTTACTCTAAAACTCTGGTATTCATTTAAAACAGGCTCTTTTTTATCCATAGCCTTAAATATGGTAAAGTCTTCTCTTTTAAAGAAAGGATACAATTCATAAATAGACCTTCCTATAACGTTTTCCTTTTTTAACATATTTAAATTATCATCAAAGTCATCATAATACAAAACCTTTCCATTTTTATCAATTATAAGAATTAAATCACTATCATAAAATAATTCTTTAAATCCTGTGTTAGTCACTTATGTCACCTCATATTCTAAAAACTTATAAAATATTCTAAAAATTCGTCAGTAATTAAAATATATAATAAATTTCATAATTAAAACCAAAATATTTCAAAATGGCTTCACCACTGACTATATTATACTAAACAATTGTTTTTTCGGCAATAATACCGGCTAAATAATTAATTCATGACGTTTTGGATATAAAGAAATATAAAGAATTTGTCTATTATATTATTAGACATATTTTTTATTGCTTTTGTCCCATGTAAAAAAGCACTCTTTTTCCTTTTTTTATTCCAAGCTTGTAATAATTCCGTATTCAACTGCTTTATCGTGCATCTCACTAAAAAGAGCCTTTGCACCCTTTGCATATCCTATTGGGAATGTTCCAATATAGCTGTCATAGATAATCATACCCTTGAACGGAAGCAAAACAGTTTCAATCATCACGGGCAAATTTTGTCTCAAAATATTTGCTAATGAATTACTCATCCCTTTTATACCGTAAAGCCTATCCTCTCCCTGCTCGTTTGGAGCTATTGCAACGGCATATTCCGGTTGATATTCTAAAACAAAGAACATTCCCTTTTTATGTTTCGTTCTCCACAACTTTAAAATATCAATTTTCTCTTGCGAAAGCTCGGCTTTTTTGATATATTCATCTATCAACTCCGGCTTTTTCCACAACATTTCTCTGACTTTGTGTATGATTACATCGCTGACATCATTAGGATATTCAGGCTTAATCTTAGCTTTAATTATTTTTTTTTGCTCATTGACAAAGCCCATCAGACCATACCATGTTTCATAAAAAAGTCTGCACTCCTCGGAACTTAACTGTGCCGTTTTGGCATCATCTGCCATTGCACAGCATTTCTTATATTTCTTGCCGCTTCCACAGGGGCATGGGTCGTTATGTCCTATTTTTGGTTTTTGCAATGTTGGAAATTTAATAATATTATTACTTTTATTGCGATCTGCAAAAATTTCAAGAAGCTCAGAAGGTGTGTATCCGTTGTTTTCCCAAATACGAGTGTTGTTTTTTGCAAACATAATAAGGTTAACAAACTCCTCAAACTGTTCTTCACTTCTAAAAATAAGATTATGCCTATCTAAAATAGGCCCTAATTCGCTTATTCCACTGTTATAAGTAATATAATCTTTTATTTCCTCATACCCTTTTGAAGCATTTTTGTAATTATCGAATGTATCCCACATAAAGCGACGTACATTCATCCAGCTCTCATTGTCAACATAGTATTCATTGACATATTTAAGAAACTCATCTTTTTCGGGAATATAGCGTGGTTTATCCTCCTGATGTTTTAGCAAATAATCAGCCAGCTCAAGGTCCTCAAAAACCCAATAATGCACAATATATTCTTTGTAAAAACCATACCAACCCTCTTTTAGCACAAGCGGCAGGAGAAGAATATAAACCTCCTCTTCCGTCGTTTGGTCAACGTTTTGTTTATTGAAAATATCAACAAAATCACTGCGGTTGATAATACCATATAAGTTTACCGCAGCTTTTGCATAAGAATCAAGTTTTTCACGGACAATTGCCCTACCGTATGGGCAACGTACAACATCAGACTTTCTGTTGTATAGCTCAAAAACCTTATTATTTTTATCTTCAATCATACTATTTTACTCTCCCTGTTATATCATACCGCTATTTATTTATCCCCTCGGATTTCATGCTTATAAATAGACCATCGTTTAGTAAATAGCTGTATATATTATGAATAACCTAACCTGATTAACCCTAATCATTATTTATTACAACCCCTTCTCAAACCTCCAAGCATCCCTGCACATTTCCTTTATCCCACGCTTTGCCTTCCATCCTAGTTCCCGCTCAGCTTTACTTGCATCAGCATAACAAGAAGCAATATCACCAGGTCTGCGCCCAACAATTTCATAAGGTACTTTGATATTATTCACTTCCTCGAAAGCATGTATTAGTTGAAGAACCGAAGTGCCTTGTCCTGTTCCAAGGTTGTAGATATGTACACCTTCAGCTAACTTTTCAATTGCTGCTACATGACCTTCTGCAAGGTCCACCACATGAATATAGTCTCTAACCCCTGTTCCATCTACAGTTTCATAATCGTTTCCGAATACTCTTAGTTTCTCGAGCTTTCCTTTTGCTACCTGAGTTACATAAGGCATTAAGTTGTTTGGAATACCACTAGGGGATTCACCAATAAAACCACTTTCATGTGCTCCTACCGGATTAAAATAACGGAGAAGTGAAACTGAAAAATTCTTATTAACTTTTGCAACATCCATTAATATCCTCTCGCTTATTGCCTTGGTTTCACCATAAGGATTAGTTGTTGGAAGTAAAACCATAGTTTCAACAAAAGGAACTTTATTCTCACCATATACTGTGGCTGATGAACTGAATACAAATTTATTCACATTATATTTAATACAAGCTTTAGAAAGTATAATTGTACTAACAATATTGTTATAGTAATACTCAAGAGGTTTTTCAACAGATTCACCTACGGCTTTTAGACCTGCAAAATGAATTACACCGTCAATTTGATAGGATGAAAATATAGATTCCACTGCTTGTCTATCAGTTACATCTACTTGATAGAATAAAACGTCCTTATTAGTTATTTGCTTTATTTTGTTTATAGTTTTCATTTTGCTGTTACATAGGTTATCTGCTATTATAACAGAATGATTATTATTTAATAGTTCTACACAGGTGTGTGAACCTATATATCCCGCTCCGCCGCTAACAAGTATTTTCATTTAACTCACCTCAAAAATTTTTTTCTAAATACTTATATAAATTACTTCCTACTTGGAAACTTTACTCATATATAATGATATAATCAAATCAACACTTATCAACCTCTCTAATAGCTTTTAATATATCATCTTGAAATCGCTTTATTTAATATTTTGTATTACTCTAAAAAAGAAAACTTATAGTTATTATTTGATAGCCACTTAATTGCAGTTTCTATACGATCTAATCCATTGTTTTCTAAAGCCCATTCATGAGCAAATAAAACGAGAACTTCATTATCTCTTAATTTCATCATCTCATAAAGAATGAACTTCTTACCGTCAAACCGAAAATCAGTATTGTAATATGTCATACCATTATATAGAATTTTCTCCTCAAGTTTAAGTTCTTCATGTTGCTCTTTTGATAAATCATAACTAATTCTGTCATCATCAGAGCACAGTAAACCCGAAACACCTTGATTAAATAAATATTCTATCTTATCTGGACTTGCTCTAAAATAATTCAATCGCAGCACAGTTGTAATACTTTCCTCTCCAGCGAATCTTTTAATTTCATTATTTACTCTTATAAATGATTCTTTAAATTCATTAATGCTTGTCAAGTGATCAAAAGACGTCGTAGGCTCAATAGAGTGATAACCAAACTTTAGCCAATTTGAATTTGTGATAAACTCTTCCCTATATTTACTTGATACTTTTCTCACATCAAAGCCATTCTTAGGATTAGAATCATAAATATATAATGCAAACTTGGCACCATAGTCTTCATTCATGTTTTTTAAAATTTTTAAAAACTCATTGTCAAATACACTTTCATATATGTTTTCATTTTCTGTTATATCCATCAACACTTCATATATATCATCAAATGAAATATGTGCAGTTTTACAATTTGACTCAGATTGGGCAGGGAATCGTGCAATTAATACCAATGAACTTAAAGTTGCTATGATGATTAGTGATATTAGAATATATTTATAACTCTTTCTCAATGCCCTATTCATTAGGTTTTCTCTTTAAACTTCGAGATATTCTCTTTTGAACAGACCCTGCTTTATGAAAAATTTCCTTCAGCCCTACAACCTGCTTCTGATATACGCTGTAAGTTTGATTATTATCTTTAAGCTTCTGATTCATTATATTTCGCATTGCTGGTTGAAGCCAATGTTCACCACTTGTATTTACTCTGTCTCTTACATTTGCATAAGATGGCGTTTCCAGTTCAGGAATAGTTCCTAATGTTAAAAAGCATGCCCGTTATAACAATGCGGGAGGTTGCAATTGTGACCAACGGCTTGGATTTTTAGTGGTTCATCAATATTACGATAAATATTATCTATTTCCCTTCGCCCATAACACTGTGTTAATTTACCAGTATTTAAGTTTAAGTATAAACTCCAATCCCCTGCATAACAAAATTCTTTTCTTTTCTTGTAAAATATTGTAGTCTTAAAATCAAATAACTCTGATTCAAAACCTCCCCATATCTCCTTATACTCATCAAAAGAGTGCTCCGATAGAATATCTATCCCCTTGGTTCGGTCGTCCCTTGCTATTGTGACATGGCAAAGCGCACCTAATTTTTCCATACATATATCTTTAACATCTTGTATGTATGGGATTAATTCATCACTAGGAGTAATTTCAACAGTAAAAGAAGCACCAACCTCTTTCATCTTGTTTACATTCTGAAAAAAGGCTTCTATTTTACCTAATCTTAATAATTCCAGATAGTGAAAAGAAAATTTAAAGAACAATTTTTTCAATAGGGATGGATCGAACTTTACAAATTCTTCAAATCTCTTAGTTAAAACTCCATTCGTAACAATCATCACATAATGACCTTCCGCTAATAGTTCCATAACTACATCAAGTATTTCTGCCACAAGCAAAGTCTCTCCACCTGCACATAAATTAAATAAACAAGTTCCGCCCAATCGCTCCTTTGAAAGGGCTTTTCTTATCTCTTGTGGTGTATGCTTGAATTTCACTAATTTATTATTAAATCTTCTTTTTTGAGTTATATAGCAGTAATGACATCTTAAATTACATGTTTCTGTCTCTATATAACAATCTATAAACCTCTTTAATGTATGCACAATGCTAATCTCCTCATAATATGATTTTTCTCTTAATTTTATCTATGATATGCTTCCTATCGTCCTTTCTATATATTATAATGAAATTAAACGCAACTCCGATAAACGAAAGTACTGCGGATAAAATTATTAGATTGAACCATGTGTAATTATGTGCCTGAGTTTTTATTAATAAACCAATTGTTGATATTGATGTGACAGATAGGATAGACTTAATTATATCAGGATAAAATATATACCATGGTTCGTGAATATATCTAGCACCAAACGGTACTGTATATATCCCATTCCTTAAAATGCTTAAAATAGCACTAACACCCGCTACTGCAAATAGCCCTAAGTTAGTAGTCTTTAGTAGAATGAAAACAATTAGAACATTCAAGAATCCTGTAAGGGTAACCAATATTGAATTTAATCTAATTCTATTAACAATTGTAAATATGTTATGAATAATCGTAGCTTGGCCCATAAAAGCCCAAGGTAATACCGTCAATATCGATAGAGTTTGAAGTAATCTTGCATCCTGAGTTGGAAACCAAACAGTAAATAGTACATCTCCATATGCTATTAATAATGCAATTGGTATATTTATAATCATGCCGATTATTCGCATCGATTGCTTTATTGATGCAACTAATTCTACTTGTTTTTTTTGAGCGTATAGCTCTGTCATATTTGGCAAGAATGTAGATATCATAGAATTTAAAATCATATTTATTAAATTTGGGATTATTTTTGCTATAGATAAAATTCCCATTCCTGTTACACTTATCATTAAATTGGCGATTAATAAATCTAGTCCTTCTGAAAGTACACTTCCTAAACGTGTTATTGAATTCCATAACCCTGACGATATTAATTCTTTAACTCTTGATAACCTAAAATACTTAAAATTTATCTTAAGATCCGGTATAAGCTTTCTTTTCCAATATAAATTGGCAAGTTGCGTTAAAATAGTAATAATTAATGCTGATAACGCTACAAATGAAACATGTGGATTAAATAAACCAAAAAAAACTATAAGTAATATTGCCTTAATTAAGTGAGCACAAATTTGAATAATGGAATGCAAATATAGCTTATTAGTAATATAATATGAAACACTTAGATTAGTAGCCATCAATCCAATTATAAAATTTATCGATAAAAATCCAAGAAGAAATTGTACATCCAAAACCAATTCTATTGGAATGTTTACTAACTTAGATATGTTTAAAATCACTGCAATTATAATTGGAGTAAGTAAAAGTCCTAAAAATATATTTGAATAAAATGTTGATGCAAAATATTCATTTGCTGACTTTTGATTGCCCCTAAAATACTCAATAGAAATAAATCTGCTTGACATTGAGTTTAAGGCTATTGCTAATATTGACAAGTATGAAATGATATTGTTACCAAACTGAACAAAACCATAGGCTTCAACTCCTACTGTTTTTACAATAAAAGGACTTAAGAGAAAATTAATCCCCATTGATATAAATAAAGCAGTAAAACTAGCTGCAATATTTATTGCTAATTGTCTATTTTTGCTTAAATCTTTTGAATTAATTAAATTCATTCTATTCCTCATTCTACGTTCCTCAATACTTTTTCAATCTTTCCAAACGCTGGCATTAATTCTTTATTAGTGTAACGTTGATCCTTTATACTTAAGTATTCATCTATACATTTGTAAACTTCATCTACATTATTTGCAAAAGTTATATAATTCAAATACTTAATCCAAGAGTATACACCTTTAACTTTTCCGCTAGAATTATCCATTGCTATACAAGGTGTTCCTGTTATCGCTGCAAGTATCATCCCATGTAAACGATCAGTTATCACTAACCTAGACTTTATAAACTCTTCTAATAAAGCTTGTAATTCCTTATCCCTACTTTCCTTCTTTACATGTCTAGGAATTACTGTACTAGTTTTCTTAATTGATATTCCTTTATCTTCAGCACATCTTTCAATCTCTTCTGCATCTCTCTCTGATAATACTTTTTCTTTGTCTTCTCTTAAGCAAAATAAAATACCTTCTCTATTAATAGATTTTTGCATCTTATTTAAATATAGTGCTATATCAGGAGTGTATATAATTTTACTTGAGTTCTCTTGTCCTATAAGCTGTTTTGCTATATTAATTGATTTTTCATCTCGTACACATATCGAAAGATTTTTATGTTTGCCATATATTTTTTTTGACTTTTCAAATTCTCTTCTTCCAAAGGCATTATCTTCAAAATAAATAGTCGACGGGAAAATTACTATCTTATTGCAGCTAAAGTATTTTATAATATCTCGGACCAACTCTTCTTCAATCATCCATAAACTTCCCAAAAAACCGCCACCAGTGATTGCAATAATATCTTCATTATTAATAAGATTCACTATCTTATTTCTTTGATATCTAAAATGTTCCCCTGTAATTTCAATAATTTTATAATCTAAAAAATGATCTTGTAAAAACTCTAATTCTCCTTTGGCAATTAAATGATCTCCTAGATTACCATGTTCTGGAGTTCCGATTAGAATTATCCTCTTTTTATTGTTTTCCTCTTTTAATTCATTAATCACAGTTTTATAATTCTTATTTTTTTTCAAGTTAGATATTTTACCCTTAATTAGCTTTGGTATTAGCATTTTTAGTGCTGATTTCATCAACCAACCCCCTTGTTTGCCTCATCTGCTCAATGTTTAATCACTTTCAATGAGGTTATGTGGAACTCTTATTTTTTTGTAAATTATTTCAAATGTATTTGCAAGCTTAGGTGAAATAAAATAAGTCTCGTAATATAATTTGAATTTAAAAGACTGCTTACTATTTCTTATCTCAGATTTGAACTTTCTATATTTTTCTATATATTCTTTTTTAGAATTTTCATTTTCAAACATGTGAATGTTTTCGTTTATAGACTTATACATCCGAAATAAAGACTTGATAGTCTTATCTTTTAGATTATTTCGACCTATATCATTAAAAAACTCTGCACGTTCGTGCAATGCTTCAATTGCATGTAATTTGTTCTTAAGTTTAAATCCGACTCCCATAATACTATCTGGTCTTTGCCAATAATAAAGAAGTGGTTCAGTAGTAAGAACAATTTTATTTGCTTTATAAAGTACCTTATAAGTGGTAAACTCATCTTCATGGATTTTCCCAACAGGAAATCTAATTTCTTTAAACAATTCAGTTTTATAGAGCTTACCCCACGACACAGTTAATTGTACGTTAAATTCTCCACAAAGATTTTCAAGAGCTTGAACATTAGAAAATTCGTATATTTTCTTTCGTAAACTTGAAATTTCTATTTCTTCTGTCTCTGTCCTGATAAAATTACAAACCGAAATATCTGCATCCTTACTAACTAATAAATCATAGAGAATCTCGATATAATTATTTGAAATCCAATCATCACTATCTATAAAAGTAATGTATTTACCTTTTGCAAGTTTAATCCCTGCATTCCTAGCATCAGATAATCCTCCATTCTCTTTATGAATAACCTTTATTCTAGAATCTTTTATTCTATATTGATCGCACATATCACCACATCTATCTGGGGAGCCATCATCAACAAGTATAAGTTCAATATTATTATAGGTTTGATTTAATATCGAATCGACACAACGTTGAAGATACTCTTCAACTTTATAAACTGGAACAATAATTGATATTATATCTTTCATGCTATTATTCCTCTTGAGTATAATTTTTCCGAAACATCAGCAATTCTCTTGATAGCAAACTTATCGCTATATGGATTGCTTATTTACTTATATTCTCATATTTATCTGGATTTTTAATAATTTCTTGAAACTTGTAATGTTAAGGAAATTCCTATATATTTTAATCGAAAATTCCCTTTGATAAACAAAAAAACAGTTTTCTTATTTCATTGTATTATTTCTTTTGACTGGTATAATCCCATTCGTATAAAAAAATCTTATTTATAAGATAGTCTATCAATTCTAGCTGCAGTAATATTTGAATCCTTAAAAATTACATACCTTTTATACTATCTAGCTTTTAAATTACTTCAACTCTATTACGTCCTTTTTTTTTACTTGTTCTATAAAATCGTGCAAAAATCGAAAACTCCTAAACAATTTTAAGGCCATTAAGTTTTTTTTCGTTTTTGTGGCTTTTGGGATTTTTCCCTTCCACTGATCATATAAATTTATATATTCATGAATTAGCTCACTTTTATAAATGTCATATTCAGTCTCCCTTAATTTGATTATTTGTTTGTATAATGTTCTAATATTATTCAAAATATAGAGAACAACATAAATTGATAACTCGGGATATTTAGCATTGATTATACCCAAAACTTCTTTTCCTGAGTTGATAACATCAAATTTATATTTGCTTATATTTTTAAGTGTCGCACTATTAGAGTGCCTATGATAGTAATAACAAGCATCACTTATTATTACTTTAGTATCGCACCTTAAATGTGCCATAACATTCATATAAAAGTCTTCACTATACTTATAATTTGGATACTTTAATCCTTCCAATATCGCTCTTCGATAAATTTTGTTCACATTGTAATTTGTCGTGTTTTCCTCCTTGATATAATTTTGTATACAATTGTACTCTCCTTTTATCACATCGTTTTTTAAGTTATTTATAGCTACTACTTTATAATCAGAATCAGTTGTATAATATCCACATTCAACAATATCAGCATGATATTTTTCTGCTGAGTTAATTAACTTTTCGTACATGTCATATGAAATATAATCGTCACTATCAACAAACCCTATAAAATCCCCCGTTGCTTGTTCCATCCCTGCATTTCGTGCTGAAGCTACTCCTCTATTTTCTTGACTGATTACCTTTATACGGCTATCTGTTTTAGAATAATAATTACATATATTCAATGAATCATCTGTTGAACCATCATTAACAAGAATAATCTCAATACTACTATAAGTTTGACTAATTACACTTGTAATACATTTATTTAAATATTCCTCACTATTATAAATAGGGATTATTACGCTTATTTTTTGACTTTTCATATTTACCTCAATCCATATATGCACTATTAGTTAATCTTCTCATATACAAACATATATTAACAAAACAAATCTATCAAATAATTTATTTATCCGATTTGTTTTTTACTCTCAACTGATACTAAGGCTGCAAGGATTACCATTAATGGCATTACTTGGAATGAATGATATATAATTGCAGGAATCATATATAATGCGCTTCCTGCTAGAGTAGCAAAATAAATAGACTTTAAAAACTTATCTTTAGACCGTATAAAGGGATATATAAATGTAATAACAATATACGAGCATCCAATAACTCCATATCGTCTTAGAAACAACAACCATTCATTGTCTACATGATGTATGTAATCAATTGATTTAGCAGGTCCTAACCCAAGCCATGGACTTTTTTGAAAATAATGAATATGTTCTTTCCAGTTTGATAATCGTGCTTGAAAACTATTATCAAATTGTATATCAAATCCAGCTATAAGTCGCCAAGTTAGTTCTTCCGGCAAATAAATAAAAATAACAATTGAAAATAACACTAATAAAAGAATTGATGATAATAAAAATCTTATTATTTTTATATTAATTTTACCTTTTAGTTTAATTGAATATAAAAAAGTAAATGCTACTAACCCCGTTGCCATAAAAATAAACCCGCTTCTTGATAATGTCATGAGAACACCAATAATAAATATGAACATGTAAATTAAATTCCTCTTTTTCCTTGTAATTGAATACATACTCCAAGATATAATTGCTCCTATTCCTGGCATAACAGAGTACTCATTAGGATTCGAAGTCATACCAATTACCCTCGGATAAGGGTAATTATTTATAAGTGTTCTGTATTGAGTTGGCGCTATTATATGAACATACTTTTCATTTATATTAAATAAGTTAAAATATTGTTGTACAGATATTAATACTGATATCAAAAGACACAATGTCATAAACTTCAAAATTATTATCTTATCTTGTTTGCTTTTTACTACTGATAAAGTAATTAAATATATTCCAATGTTAACCAAAACTTTATATATTTCGAAAAAATCATTGATAATAACCTTTAAACCTGTGAAAGACCCTATCAATGTAGATAATATAATTAAATAAGAAAAAAATAAATACAACAAAGGAAATGTCATATTAATTTTCTGAATTTTTTTGCCTAACATAACTTTAACGAAAATATATATAGCAAATAATATTACGATAATTTGCTCTAATCTAAATGAAGGTAATCCTTTAATACTAATATTGGGAGTCAAAATAATAAAGAATATTATTATATAAATAACCCATATTTTATTTGATTGAGTTGATAGTATACGGTTACTTTTATTTGTCATAATTGTTTCCTTCTTTATTAATGATGACTTTTAAGACACGTATGTTTAATTATTTATCATTTCGATTATCATAATTAAATACTTATGGTAAACATTTAGTATTTATTGAGTAATTAAGATTTTTCTATATAGATTAGTTAATTCAGTTGCAACAACTTTTGCAGAGAATTTTTTTCTTATTTCCATTGATATATCTTTCCTGTTATAGTTGTCAATATGATTATACATGTAATCCATAGCTTCAGTTAATTGTTCAATATCATTTATATCTATCATTAAACCGTTATTTGCATTAACAAACATTTCTGGGCCGCCACATCTTGTGGCAATAACGGGAATACCACAAGCTAAAGCTTCAACGTATGCAACTCCAAATGTCTCAGATTTGGATACAAGCACAAAACAATCACTTTTTTTAAATTGCTCTGCTATTCTTTCTCTCGTGCATAGTCCCATTAATTTAATTTGTGAATTCAATCCATACTTATTAATTAAAGATTCCAGCATCTTGCGTTCTGGACCCTGTCCAAATATTGATAGCGTTACACGAGGGTTATTTCCAAAAACACGATAGTATGCCTCTATTAATAAATCCATTCTTTTATTTTCTATTAAATTACCTACAGAGACAAAATTAAAATTCTGTCTTTCTATTTTTTCTTTATATTCAAACATATCCAAATCAACAATATTAGGTATACAAATAGATTCTTTATTAAAATTTTTAAATATCATCATAGCTAAATATGGGCTCACTGCAATCAGAGCATTAGCCTTGCTATAAGCTATTTTTGCTATACTATACAAATCATTATTTATGTTTTCTTTGTTAATTTGAGAAGAATGTTCTGTTATTACTAATGGAATATTGGTTTCTTCTTTAAGTTTTGTAGCTATATATGAAAAAAAAGTAAAATGAGCATGCATAATATCTGGTTTCCTGTAGTCTTTAATTATTTTATTATATATAATTCTTAAACCAAAAAAAGCGATTTTTCTAAGTACTATTTTTGGTATTCTCCCACAAGGAATATTTATAGCATATATATTTACACCATCAATACTCTTTCGCTCAATTCCCCACTTTCTCCACCTTCTTAATGATCTTAAATCAATAGCTGCATAAAAAACATTATGCCCAGCTTCAACAAGTGCCTTCGCTTGATCAAATTCAAATATTCCATTCATCTTGTATTTATTTGTTGGATAGCCTCTTGCTATAATCAAAACATTCATATCTTAATCCCTATCATTTATACAATTATACAATTATAAATATCAAAATATTTTTTTGCAATTTTATACCAATTAAATTTCTCTACTTTTAATAAGCACCTTTTTGACATTTCACTATAATTATCAAGGATTTTTTCTATTTTTTTCGTTATTTCTTCTGTTGAATCATGTTGAACTGAATAACCTACCTCACCATCTTTAAATTGTCCATCAAATCCTTGTCCTCTAGAATATATAACAGGCAGTCCCTGACTCATAGCTTCAGCATATACTAAACCAAAAGTTTCATGGATAGAAGGAAGAATAAAAATATTATTATTTCGATAAATGTTTATGAGATCTTCTTTTGGTTTATATCCTAAATAGTTTACATAATCAAGATCTCTAATTCTATTAAAGATTTTCTGGTCCTTAACCTTCCCAACCATATCCAGTTTAATATTATACCCTTTACTTATTAGTAAATCTATAGCTTTAATAGTAGTTTCAATATTTTTATTTTTATTGATATCTCCTACTTGTAATAATTTTAAATTAGATAATTTTGGTTTTTCTTGTGGTAATCCAATATTATCAAACCAAAAATTATCAATACCATTTGATATAACTGACACTTTATTATAGACTTCATCTTGGAGCTGTTTTGGAATATATTTCTCAATCACTTGGTCTTTATATGTATTCGAGAGAAATATAATTTGATTTGCTTCTTTTAGAATGTTAATTCCTAATTTTCTTAAGTGAATCATTTTTTTAAAAAATAAGTTTACATCAGTATTCCTAACAGCTACAATGTATGGAATACCATACTGTCTTTTCAGCTTCATTGCAACATATCCATTAGAAAATAATGAATGTGCATGTATAACAGAATACTCCTTTATATTATATTTTTGTTGTACATCATAATAAATTTTATTATGTTTAAGATGAAAGATGTATCTATCATTTTTATTATGATTTTTACTAATTTTAGAGTACTCTCCATAATCAAAATCATTATTTTCAAAAGTTGAAGGTACAGGTACAAAAACATCAATATCTAATTCGCTTTTAATTTGGTTTTCGTATAAGTTTTTATAAAATTTACTAGTGCTGTAATATGAATTTATATGAAGTATCTTCATGGCAATATTCCTTTTACAAATTATAATCTCCAATAACTGTATCCTTTTTTTTCAACCTCATCTTTATTTAATATACTTTTAACATCTATTAAAATCTTTTTACTTGCTTCAAAATCTCCAAATAATGAGTCTATCGCATCCAAACTAATCTGTTTAAAAGAATCATGAGCAACAGCCAACACTATACAGTCTGCACCCTTGACACTATTAATGTCAATTAAGCCGATATTATATTCTTGTTTAGCTTCATTTGCATCAGCTACTGGATCAACAACTATGGGTTCAATACCATATTCTTTAAGTCTAGTAATAATATCTATTACTTTAGAATTTCTTGTATCAGGAGTATTTTCTTTAAATGTGATACCTAAAATCACTACTTTAGACTGTTTAACCACCTTATTTGCAAGGATTAGTTTTTTAATAATAGCATCAGCCACAAATTCTCCCATGCTATCATTTATTTTTCGACCTGAAAGAATAATTTGACTGTGATAACCCAATTTCTCAGCTTCATATACAAAATAATATGGGTCTACTCCAATACAGTGCCCGCCAACAAGTCCGGGATAAAACTTAAGAGCGTTCCACTTTGTGTTCATGGCATCAATTACTTCTTTTGTATCAATCCCCATACGATCAAATACCATAGCAAGTTCATTCATAAATGCAATATTTATATCTCGTTGACTATTTTCTACAACCTTAGCAGCTTCAGCAACCTTAATAGAGCTTGCTTTATGCACTCCTGCATCTATTATAAGTTCATAAACTTTTGCAATTTCTTCAAGGCTTTCATCATCAATACTTGAGACTATTTTCTTTATAGTTTCAAGCCTATGAACTTTATCTCCAGGATTAATTCTTTCTGGGGAATAGCCTACTTTAAAATCTTTACCACACTTTAAACCAGATTCTTTTTCAAGTATTGGAATACAAATATCCTCAGTAACTCCAGGGTATACTGTAGATTCATATACTACTATTGAACCTTTAGTCAAATTTCTTCCTACAGTAGAACTTGCTCCTTCAACTGGCGAGAGATTAGGTGTTTTATCTGAATTTATTGGTGTTGGGACAGCTATAATATGAAACTTTGCTTCTTTTAGTCTATTTTCATCAGACGTAAAATCCACTGTAGTTTGTTTTATTATTTCATTTCCAACTTCATTAGTAGGGTCAATACCACTTTTATATTTTTTGATCTTCTCACTGTTAATATCAAATCCAATTACATCTGTTTTTTTTGCAAAGGCAATCGCCAATGGCATACCAACATACCCTAAACCAATAACTGAAACTTTTTCTTTTTTTTCAACAATATCTTTATATAGTTCCATAATGTTCCTCTTAATTTTAAATAAATTAATTAATGCCAAATAAATCCCTTGTATATACCTTATCCATCACATCTTTAATCTCATCGGATAATCTATTCGCTACAATAATATCTGAAATTTCCTTAAATTCATCAAAATCTTTAATAACTCTTGAATTAAAAAATTTATCTTCTTTCAATGCAGGCTCATATACTACTACTTCTATACCCTTACCTTTAATTCGTTTCATTACTCCCTGAATTGATGATTGTCTAAAATTATCTGAATCAGACTTCATTGTTAATCTATAAATACCAACAATTTTAGGATTTCTTTTAATTATCATTTCAGCAATATGGTCTTTTCTTGTTCTATTGGAATCAACTATAGCAGTCATAATATTTTGTGGTACATCTGCATAATTTGCTAAAAGCTGTTTTGTATCCTTTGGTAAACAATAGCCACCATATCCAAAAGATGGGTTGTTGTAATGAGTCCCGATTCGCTGGTCTAAACAAACACCTTCGATAATTTGTTTCGTATTTAAACCTCTAATTTCAGCATAAGTATCAAGTTCATTAAAGTATGCAACACGTAATGCAAGATAAGTATTTGAGAATAATTTTATTGCTTCAGCTTCTGTTGAGTCAGTAAATAAAACTGGAATATTTTCTTTAATTGCACCTTCTTGTAATAGATTAGCAAATTTCCTAGCCCTATCAGACTGCTCTCCTACTATAATCCTGGAAGGATAAAGATTATCATATAGCGCTTTGCCTTCTCTTAAAAATTCAGGTGAAAAAATTATATTATCTGTTTCAAACATTTCTCTAACCCTTTTAGTATAACCAACAGGCACGGTGGATTTAATTATCATAACTGCATCTGGATTTATCGACAGTACATTAGCAATTACTGCTTCAACAGTTCTTGTATTAAAATAGTTTTTTTCTGCGTCATAATCAGTGGGTGTGGAAATAACTACAAATTCTGCATCTTTAAATGCTTTATACATATCTGTAGTTGCCTTTAAATTTAATTCTTTAGTTTTAAGATAATCCTCTATCTCTTTATCTATTATAGGAGATTTCTTATTATTAATCATATCAACTTTTTCCTGATTAATATCCAAAGCATAAACTTCATTTTTTTGAGCGAGCAAAATTGCATTTGCTAAACCAACATATCCTGCTCCAGCTACTGTTATCTTCATTTTCTTACCGCCTCGCTTACTAATACTTTTTCCATCTTGTTTTTGTTTTAAAATTACAATAATAATGTCCAAAATATAAATTAAAATAATGCTTTCTTGTACCTGCTAATTATATTTTACTTTTCTATTTTTCCTAATTTTATTAATGTGGAGAAACAATTCTTTTAAGCTGAATTTAGGAGAAACACATAATGTTAATAATAGATTATAGAC
>Ga0255345_1001935_pt1 | contig 27924 bp, 25 predicted proteins | sample wastewater_treat_6_FD_192415 | JGI IMG/M metagenome (GOLD analysis project Ga0255345, IMG submission 192415) | Wastewater microbial communities from Lulu Island WWTP, Vancouver, Canada - plant20 | ecosystem: Engineered > WWTP > Wastewater > Unclassified | place: Canada: Vancouver, British...
TAGTATTTTTAACTTGATCTTTAGTCATTCCAGATTTTAGGCGGCTGTCATAAAGTAAGCTAATTATTACCCGATCTACTGGCGCATATGATGCTGTATCAGTCAATCCTTCATAAAAGATACTATCTTTGTACTTAGATGATTCTTTCATTAACCCAACACTTCGTGTTAGTTCCTTTCTAAAAACCTGTAAGGGCAGAGTTCCACGCACTTTAGTGCGTGGGTGAATGGATAGGCGACGATATGGTAAAATACAAATATGGAAATATATTTAAGTGGACATGGAGCATACAGAACAGTCTATCATATTGTATGGATACCAAAATATCGGCGCCGTATCCTAAATCCTGGCGTAAAGGGATATCTTGTCAAGCTTTTTCCGAAGATTTTAAGAACAATGCCTGGATGTAAAATAATAGAGTACAACATAATGAAAGATCATATACACATGGTAATGATAATTCCACCAAAATATGCAGCCAGTGATGTTATAAAACAAATTAAGGGAGTAACTTCAGTAAAGCTTCGGAAAAAGTTTGACTGGCTAAAAAAAGTTTATTGGAAAGAAGGAGTTGTATGGTCCCCCGGATACTTTGTTTCAACAATAGGAATAGATGAAAAAGAAATAATAAAATATGTGAGGTGGCAGCAAAGCCAGGATTTAGGTCAAGCGAAGCTTGATTTTAAGTAAGTGCCACGCACTTTAGTGCGTGGGTATCTACAATGGCTGGGGACGGTTTTTATACCATAAAAGCTGTAAAAGGACAATATTTTTTACTTGACAGTGAAACTCATGGATTTGTAAAAAGGCCAAATTTTAGAGTTTCTGATTCTGAAAATATTAAATCTAAAGGCATGGTTATAGGACCAACAATAGATAATAATTTACTCATAGGTTCAACTTATGAGGCTACTCATAAATATGATAATCATACTTCATTAGAAGTACTTAAAGAAATAAAAAGAAAGTTTCTTCAAATGTTTGAAGAAATTCCGTTTGATAAAGTTATAACTTCTTTTGCAGGCTTGAGAGCTATTGCAGACACAGGAGACTTTGTGTTAGGGCCTTCAAAAGTAAATGAAAAATTTATTAATGCTGCGGGAATTCAATCACCAGGTTTGACTTGTGCTTTTTTAATAGCAGAGATGACGGTTGACTTTTTAAAACAAAAAGGCCTTAATCTGTTAAAAAACCCGAAGCATATGCCCCTAAGAAGAAAAGCAGTTAAGCTAAATAAAGAAGACCTTATGCTAAATAATGCTTTGTATGAAAAAGATAAAAATTATGGAGAAATAATATGCAGATGCGAGAAAGTATCAAGAGCTGAAATAATAGATGCAATTAGAAAAGGAGCTACAACACTTGACGGTGTAAAGTTCAGGACACGAGCAGGTATGGGCAGATGCCAGGGAGGTTACTGCACATTAAAAGTGATGAAAATTTTATCGGAAGAGCTTGGGATTCCATTTAATGAAATAACAAAATCAGGTGAAGATTCTTATATTGCAGGTTGCAAGATGGAATGATTCTTAGCTAAAAAAATTTTGTCTAAAAAACATGGTAAAAATTGATAAAAAAAATTTTCAAGAAGAATATGATATTGTGATAATAGGCAGTGGGCCTGCAGGTCTTGCAGTTATATTAAAAACAAATGAACTTGGAATAAAAAAATCTATAATTATTGAAAGAGAACCTTATCTTGGTGGTATATTGCCACAATGCATACACGCAGGTTTTGGCTTAAAAATTTTTAAAAAAGACCTTACAGGACCCGAGTACAATCAGATTTTTATTGATAAGATTATTGAAAAAGGCTTAAAGGTACTTTTAAATACTATGGCGTTAAAGATAGAAGATGAAGGTGATTTTAAATATATTTATGTATCAAATAAAGAAAGGGGATTTTTTAAAATAAAGGCAAAAGCTATAATATTAGCTTTAGGGTGTCGTGAAAGAACACGTGGGCAGATATTGATTTCTGACTCAAGACCTAGCGGGGTTTTTACTGCAGGCCTTGTTCAAAAGATGGTTAACATAGAAGGTTATCTGCCTGGGAAAGATATAGTAATTTTAGGCTCAGGAGACATTGGTCTTATAATGGCAAGAAGACTCTTTCTCGAAGGATGCAATGTAAAGGGGGTATTTGAGATGATGCCATTTTCTACAGGGTTGTCAAGAAATATCGTTCAGTGCCTTGATGATTACAGCATCCCTCTTTATTACAGTCATACGGTAACAAAAATATATGGGTCAAGAAGATTAGAAGCAATCGAGATATCGCAAGTTGACAAGTGTTCGAAGCCTAAGGCACAAATAAATAAAAGAATTGATTGTGATACTCTTTTGTTATCTGTGGGCCTCATCCCTGAAAATGAATTATCAAAAACATGTGGGATTGATATTGATAAATATTCTGGTGGTCCTTCAGTAGATGAAAACCTTGAAACTTCAATAAGTGGAATTTTTTCTTGTGGGAACTCATTATTTGTCAACGACATCGTTGATGATGTAACTGAAGAAGGATATATAGCTGCTGAAAATGCCATAAATTACTTGAACGGTAAACAGGAGAAGAAAAATTACATAGATGTAAAACCAGGTAAAAATATAGCATATGTCATTCCCCAGAAAATATGTTGTCAAAGGGATGTAAAATTAAGAATAAGGACGAGGTTTCCCTTAAGAGACGCAATGATTAAAATATCTCCTATATCATTTCAAAAGAAATATAAAATTATAGTTCCAGGCGAGATGATATCTATTATTATAAAAAAAGAACAACTAAAAAAGCTTAATGTTAATGATAGATTGGTTGTAGATGTTTGCCAATCGATTTAAAAATTAAGCTAAACAATTTAAAGTTTTACTTTGAAAGGCAAGTTTGAAAAATATATTTATAAAAGAAAGTAAGCTTGAAGGTCAAGGAAGGTCTCATCTCATTTTGTGCCTTAAATAAAGCGGAAGTAATGGTTATAAAAATGGATAAAAAAATGAAATGCATAGTATGCCCAATTGGTTGCGATATATTGGTTAATTTTAATGAGAAGACAAGAGAAATAGTATCATTTTCGGGAAATGAATGTAAAAGAGGTATTAAATTCATTGAGGACGAAATAGCAAGACCAGTTAGACTTCTTACCACTACTATAAAGATAAATTCAGTTGAGTACAATAAGCTTCCCGTAAGAAGTGATATCCCTATTCCAAAAGAAAAAATGTTGGAAATGGTTAGGGAAGTTAAAAAAATCAATATAAGCGTCCCCGTAAAAGCAGGGCAGGTTATTGCAGATAATTTTATGGGTTTAGGTATAAAAATTTTGTCATGTTCAACTTTTAATTCATGAACTATTATTGATCAATAATTTCAAAGTAAGATCAAAAAGTACATATTCGTATCTCTATCATTTTTTATTGATATTTTGTAATTTAAATACCATATATATTTTAACTTACTGAGTAATAGAGAAGTGATAAAATTTCAAGATTCAAAAACAAAGACGCTTTTGGAGCCTTTAAAATATTCTTCAAAGTAGATTAATCTTTCTTGTCCCATATAATTAAATGTCCAAAAGGTCTCTATGTAACTTATAACCTTTTTTTCATTATTTTTAATGTCAAGTAGGCTGATTATTTCATCATCCGGTAAATCAGGCCTTAAAATTCTTTTTTTGTTTGTTATATTGTATTTAAAATGCTCTTGAAGTAACTTTGTAAACGAAAAACTGGTTAAAAGATTTTTATTAATTTTTTTGAAAATATCATGCGGGAAATAAGCTTTTGTTAGATATAAAGGCTCGCCACCTGCGCTCATTAATCTTTTAATATATATTAATTTTATATTTTTATTTACACCAAGTTTCAAACTGATCCTTTCATTAGATTTTATTACTTTTTGCTCGAGGATTTTTGCTTGGAGATCCATGCCTTTCTCTTTTAATTCATCCACTATGCTTGAAACTTTTTGAATAGAAATAGGTTCAATATTTCTCTTTAAAATAAAAGTACCTTGTCCTCTTCCTCTTGATATATAACCATTTTGCTCTAATTCCCTTAGTGCCTCTCTTATAGTGGTCCTACTTAAATTAAATAATTTGCATAGATCTATTTCATTTGGAATCTGTACTCCTTCAGGAAGCTCTTTATTATTTATTTTATTTAGAATATAACTATAAACTTGATAATAATAAGGTAACTTACTATTTCTATCTAGTTTGAAATCATCTAACATTATCTATCTATCTTCTTGTAATAATAAAATAATTTAATATTTTATAAATATTATAATTTTTGTAAAAACATTAAAGCGCAATTTACAACATCAATAATATATATCGATTCAGTATGTGCCTGGAGTGAGCCCAACTCTTGGAGACATTGTATACTAAAAAAAGCTAAGTGAAAATATAAAAAGAAATTAAAAAAGTAATAACATAATTATTTTTGATATTTTTAAAATAATTAGTTATTATGTAATGACAATTTAGTTAATAAGTATTATAATTAATAAACAGTTATAGATTTTTTTGATTACAATTTAAAAAGGATAAAATAAGGGTTATTCATGCGACCACTTTATGAAGGTGTTTTAGAAGCCGATATAAAATCTACTGCTAAACTTATGAGATATATAGAAGAAGAAGACATAAGGGGCATAGAAGAGCTAAAGAAACTATATCCTTACACAGGAAATTCACATGTAATAGGAATTACGGGATTACCTGGATCAGGGAAAAGTTCGTTGATAAATGCTTTGATTGAAAATTTCAGAAGTCTTGGAAGTACAATAGGTGTCATTGCAGTTGACCCCACTAGTCCCTTTACCGGAGGTTCTATCCTTGGGGACAGAGTAAGAATGCAAAATCATTCGGAAGACAAAGGCGTTTTCATAAAAAGCCTTCCTACAAAAGGTTGGCGTGGGGGTATTTCCAAAGTTACTTCAAGAATGATAACCGTTATGGATGCCATGGGCAAAGATGTAATTATTGTTGAAACTGCCGGGGTTGGGCAAACAGAAGTTGATATCAAAAAATTAGTACATACCACTATCGTTGTACTTGTTGGTGGTCTGGGTGACTCTATCCAGTCAATAAAAGCAGGGATTCTTGAGATAGCAGATATTTTTGTAATAAATAAGGCAGATAAACAAAATACTGAAGAGTTGGAATCCGATATCGAAAATTTGTTAAATATGACAGTGACGTCAGATAATTATAAATCTTTGTGGAGGCCACCGGTTTGCCTTACTGACTCAATAAACAAAAATGGCATAGAAAATCTAACCAATGAAATTATCAAACATAAGGAATTCTTAAAATCTGATGATTCATTTAAAGCTTATTTTAAAAATAAATCAAATAACGATTTGAAGGAAATGATTATCGATTATGTAACAGGGTTATTATTAAAAAAGTTGGAAAATGAAGATCTCTACAAGGCACTCATCAATGATTTAATTAATAATAAAAAAGATCCTTATTCGATAGCTCAAGAGATATTAAGCCATTTTTTAAACTATAGGATAAGCAGTTAAAAATTATAAAGGAGTTATAGAGATGGTAGAAAATAAAAAAACTATAAAAAAAATATTAGAGGAAAATAAAGAGAAAAAATCAAATAAGCCTTTATTTAACTCAGAGGCAATTAAAGAGTTAAAGAAGGAATTTAGCAACTGGAAGGAGAATGCAGTAAGTGAGTATGATAGAAAAAATTGGACAGTCACTCCACAAACTATACTTGGCTCAGAAATCCCCAGAGAGCTGGTTTATAGCCCACTTAATATTAAAGAAATGGATTATTTAAGAGACATTGGTTTTCCAGGCAAAGAGCCATTCACAAGAGGCCTGCATCCCAATATGTATAGAGGCAAAAAATTTACAATAAGACAAATCAATGGATTTGGCGGTCCCGAAGATACCAATGAGAGATTCAAGTTTATGTTAAAAAATGGGGCTACTGGTTTAAGTGTTATTTTTGATATCCCTACGGTTCAGATGTATGATTCCGATGACCCTATATCCAAAGGCCAGGTAGGAACTTCGGGAGTTGCAATAGATTCGACCAATGATATGGAAACATTGTTTAAAGATATACCATTGGAAGACGTAACTATTTCAATTGTAACTCATTATCCTTCTAATACAGCAATTTTATTTCCTATGTTTCTAGCTATGGCTGAAAGAAGAGGTATTCCCTGGGATAGGCTAAGAGGAACCGTTCAAAATGATATTACTCTTGAAGAAGTTGTTAGAAGTGGTCCGGAATATATACCGCCAAAAGATTGTTTTAGAATACAATGCGATAACATCGAATTTATTAGAAATGAAGTTCCTGGTTGGAATTTTATAAACTTAAATGGCTATAATCTACATGATTTTGGCACCTCTGGAGTAACAGAGATGGCTGTAGCAATCTCTAACGGAATTGAAACTCTTGATGAGCTTATCTCAAGGGGTTATGACGTAGACTTCATAGCGCCCAGGCTTGCCTTTTTCTGGTCTATATCAAATGACTTTTTTGAAGAAGTAGCGAGAATAAGAGCTGCCAGAAGATTGTGGTACAAGATAATGAAGTATAGATTCAAAGCAAAAAACCCACGTTCCTATTGGATGCGTTGCCATGTTCAGACGTCAGGTATTACGCTGACAAGGCAAGAGCCTTATAATAACATAATTAGAGCTTCTTATCAGGCACTCGCAGCCATACTTGGAGGCGTTCAATCGCTTCATGTGGACTCTTATGATGAAGCTTACGCTGTTCCAACCGAGGAAGCCGCACTTCTATCACTGAGAACTCAGCAAATAATCCAGAATGAAACTGCTGTTACGGAGGTAGTAGATCCCTTGGGAGGTTCTTATTATGTAGAAGCCTTGACCAATGAAATAGAAGAAAGAATATTATCAGAAATTGAAGAGATAGAAAAAGTTGGCGGATATGTGAAAGCAATTGAAAGCGGATGGATACATAGAAAAATTGCAAATTATTTTAATACCGAACATGCAAAAATTGAGCGAGGAGAAATAAAAGTTGTTGGTCAGAATTGTTACACTACCGACGAGAAAACACCTCCTATTAATGTTTTTAAGTATCCTGAAGGGGTAGAGGAAAGACAAAAAGCTAAATTAAAAAAATTAAGAGAAAGCAGAAATAATACTGAAGTTGAAAAAGCTTTAAAAAATCTTCAGGATGCGTGTGAAAGAAAAGTAAATATAGTTCCTTACAGTGTTGAATGCACAAGAGTAGGCTGCACAGAGGGGGAGATATTTAAAGTTTTTAAAAAATCATTTGGGTTATGGAAGCCGCCTGTAATTTTTTAATATTCCAACTTTTAAATCTGGAGGATTCATTTATGAAAAAAAACAATATTAAGGTTATTCTTTCAAAGCTTGGTCTTGATGTTCATAGCAGAGGAGTTTTTATCGTAGCAAAAATATTACGTGATGCAGGTATGGAAGTAATTTATTTAGGAAATTCAATGCCTGAACAAATAATCAAAGCTGCTATTCAAGAAGACGCTGACATCATTGGCGTAAGTTCATTAAGCGGAGCTCATCTTACTTTGGGAGCAGATCTTATAGGCGAAGCAGAAAAAGAAGGAATTAAGGAAAATAAAATTTATGTTATTGGTGGGGCTATTTCTCCAGAAGATGTCAATAAGCTAAAGGGCATAGGATTTGATGCTGTATTTACGTCAGGTTCAACTAATGAAGAAATAGTTTCTTCTATCAAAAAATTATATGAACTTAAAACAAAATAGTAATCATATTTAATTTTTTAAAATCTTTTATCATCGATATTAGGATTATTGGAGGATATATTGCCTAAAAAATATGCTACAAATGAGTTTGAAGAATATATTATTTCGGTCATTGATGGATATGAGAGAACTATAGTTTATCCAGACGGAGAAGATATCAGGCTTGCTCAAGCATTAAAAATTTTTAATCAGTTTAACAAAAGTACTACTATTTTGCTTGGAAAAAAAGATTTTATTTTAAAAAACTTAAAAGAAACAGGTATAGACAATTTAAACACAATAGATATCATTGACCCTTCTCTTCCCCCCAATTTAGACAAATACAAGAATATCTTGTTTGATATTTTTAAGAGCAAGGGGAAAATGCTTTCCGAAGAAACATTGGATAATATGGTAAAGGAAAATAATTATTATGCTGCTTTGTTGATAAAGGCAGGGGAGGCTCATTGTGGTATAAGTGGTTCGATAAGTTCTACTGAATTAATGATGAAGCCGTTAATACAAGTAATCCAAGCTGGTCATAAAAAAAGATACTTAAATGGAGCAGTGCTTGAAATAATTCCAAATTGCCCCTATGGTTTAAGTGACCAATTCTTGTTAGCAGATATTGCGGTTATTCCCGATCCTAATGAAGAACAAATGATGGATATAGTGCTTCTTAGCTATGAAACTGCAAGTACCCTCTTTAAAGGAGAACCAAAAATTGCTATGCTATCATATTCTACTAAGGGGAGTGCAAATAGTGAGAAAATAAATCAGATAAATAATGTAATTACAAGAGTAAAAAAGATAAATCCTGATATTAAAATAGATGGCGAATTTCAAATAGATGCAGCTTTATTTCCTGATGTTGCAAAAGCCAAATGTCCTAATAGTGAAGTTGCTGGTAGGGCCAATGTTTTAATTTTTCCAGAACTTAATTCTGCTAATATGGTTTTAAAAGTAATTAATAGACTTGCAGGTGCAAGTTACTACGGTACAACTATACAAGGCGCAGCAATACCTTTCAATGACGTATCCAGAGGATGTTTCCCTATTGATCTTGTATGGATATCAGGAATGACTCTTATGCAGAGAAAGAATCTTGAAGATAAAAATATGATTGAGTAAGTTGAAAAATAGTAGATGGGTTTTCATATAATCAAAAAATACAAGAGCTTAACAAGAGCTTATTATCATATTAAATATTATCTGATATTATTGCGCATGCAAGTTTGCTTTTTTAAGAAAATGTGTATTTTTGTTTAATTTAAAGACTTTATAATTTGATAGTTTACTTATTTTGATATATATTTTTATGTTAATTATTTATTAAAAACTGTTTAATTTTCAATTTTTATTTAATTATGATTGATGACAGAATTATTGCCAGAGTGGCAGAATTATTTTATATTCATAATATGAGCCAATATGAAATTGCGGAAAAATTTAATTTTTCCAAAGCAAAGGTCTGCAGAATCATAAAAGACGCTAAAAAAAAGAAAATAATAGAATTTCAAATAAAAAATATAGATAAGAGGCCTTTGGAGTTAGAAGAGAAGATAGAAAAAAAATTTAATTTAAAGGAAGTAATAATTTTCTATAATTCAGATATGAATACTTATGATGAAGAAATAATTTTTCAGAATGTAGGAAAATTAGGGGCAGATTACATAAAAAGAATTGTAAATGATAATTTAAATTTTGCGTTAACCTGGGGGAAAACTCTGCACTATATGATAAGAAATTTAAATCTTGATAAAAAATATAAGGTAAATGTCTTTTCAACAATCGGAAGTGTAAGCTTGACTGAGACAGAATATCAGGCTGTTAATATTGCCCAAATGTTTTCCGAAAAAATAGGCGGATCATGTTATCCTATATACCTTCCTTTATTTGTAAAAACACCAGAATTAAAACAATCCCTAATGCATAATATTGATATACATAGAATAATTGGAGATACTTCCAAGATTGATTATTATATTACAGGAATAGGAACATTTACGCTTAATTCAAGAACTTATACTCTTGGAGGATTTGATTTAAATTTTTTTAATTCTTTAATTAAAAAAAATATTGTAGGAGAAGTTGGTTTAAATTTTTATGATATTAATGGTAATTTTGTAAACTCAGGAGTAGAGGATAGAACGATTAAGCTAAATGTTGATGAAATAGAAAAAATTAAGAATAAAATTGCAATAGCTTTTGGTCCTGAAAAAGTCGAATCCTTAAAAGGATTCTTAAGAACAGGACTGGCAGATGTGCTTATAACAGACTCAAAGACTGCGGAAAAAATATTACTTTGACTATTTGACAAATTCTAAAATAATTTTTTTAAAAAAATTTGAAATATATTTACTATTTTGAAATATATTGCTAATATGAGTGAGTATTTTATAGCATTTTTATCCAGATCGGAGAGATTATGAAAATAGAAGAAACACAGAAGCTAGAGTTTCTTGAAAAAATGATTTTGATTAGGCAATTTGAATACAGAATTCTTGATTTTGCCAGATCAGGAAAAATATTTGGCTCAGTTCATCTTTGTGTAGGTGAGGAAGCTTGTGCAGTAGGTTCTGGATCTGCTTTAAAAAAAGATGATTACGTTATTCCTACTCATAGAGGTCATGGCCAGGCAATTTCTAAGGGTACTAATGTTAAAAAGCTTCTTGCTGAAATCATGGGGAAAGAAAGTGGTCTATGTAAGGGACGGGTAGGTTCAATGCATTTTTTTGATAAATCAAACAATATTATCGGCGCCCAAGGAATACTTGGTGCTCAGTTTCCTATAGCAATCGGTGCAGGTCTTGCAGTAAAGCTAAGGGAAGAAAATAATATTGTTGCCTGCTATTTTGGTGATGGTACCACAAATCAGGGTTTATTTTATGAGGGTTTAAATTTTGCTGAATTATGGAATTTACCTATCCTGTTTATCTGTATTAATAATTTATATGGAATGGGAACTCATTATGGTAAAACATGTAATGTAGATATCTATGAAAAAGCTCGGCTATTTAAAATAAAAACAGATACTGCAGACGGAAATGACGTAGAGGAAATATATAAAAAAACATCTTTGCTTGTAGAATATGTTAGAAAAAATAAAAAGCCTGCTCTAGTTGAGTTATATGCATACAGGTGGCTCGGCCATTCAGCACTTGACAGCCGCCCTTATAGACCTAAAGAAGAGATAGAAGAATGGAAGAAAAAAGATCCTATAAAAAATTATGAGGAAAAACTTCTTAGTGAAGGAATTTCAGCAAAAAAAATAGAGGATGTAAAAGCATCTGCGGAAAATCAGATTTTGGAAGCAGTTAATTTTGCTGATGAGAGTCCTTATCCACAATTTACTAATGATATGGAAATATAGAAAGGTAAGGTTTATAAATAAATGGACAGGGAATTAACATATGCAGAAGCTTTAAGAGAAGCAATGCGGCAAGAAATGAAAAAGGATAAAAATGTATTTTTAATCGGCGAGGATGTAGGGCAAGGTTACAGGGGATGTTTTGCTGTTTCTACTGGTTTATTTGAAGAATTTGGGCAAACTCAGATTATTGATACTCCAATTGCTGAAAATACAATACTTGGTTGTGGAATAGGAGCAGCCCTTCTTGGAATGAAACCTATTGTGGAAATGATGTTTGCAGATTTTATATCTGTTGCATTTGATGGAATAATTAACCAGGCAGCAAAAGTTAGAATGATGAGTGCAAATCAATATAATCTTAATCTTGTAGTTAGGCTTCCGAGTGGTTCAAAAAATGGAACAGGTCCTCACCATTCTCAAAGTCTTGAATCTATTTTTATGTCAATACCAGGAATAAAGATAGCCTGTCCAGTAACACCATATGATGCAAAAGGACTTTTGAAAGAAGCAATAAATCATGGAGATCCTGTTATCTTTTTTGAACATAAAAAACTTTATCCCTTAAAAGGAAATGTTCCTGAGGAAGAGTATAAAATTCCTTTTGGCCAGGCAAGAATTGCAAGAGAAGGTAAGGATTTAACTATTATTGCAATATCTTATATGGTAAATGTAGCGCTAGAAGCAGCAGAAGAAATAAAGGCAAAACATAATATTGATATTGAAATAATCGACCCCAGAACTCTTGTTCCATTTGATTTAGATGCTGTTGAAAAATCAGTTAGGAAAACGAATAAAGTGGTAGTTTTGGAAGAGGGACCTAAAAGAGACGGTGTAGGTGCAGAAATATCTTCGCTGATAATGGAAAATTTATTTGATTATCTTGATTTTCCTTTAAAAAGAATAGCTGCTAAGAATTCAATTGTTCCAATGTCCCCTCTTCTTGAGAAAGCAGTGCTTCCAAATAAGGAATCTGTAATAAAAGAAATCGAAGACTTATTAATTTTATAATAGTAAAAAAATTAAAAAGGAGGAAATATGTCAGAATCATTAACCGGTAAGGTAGCTGTGATAACGGCAGCCGCATCAGGGTTTGCTAAGGCTACTGCAGAACTTTTTGCTAAAAAAGATAAATGCAATCTTATTCTGATAGATATTGACGAGCAAGGTCTTGAAGATACTGCAAAAAATTGTATCAGTTATGGTTCCAAGGTAATTTATTTTAAAGGTGATGTTACAAAACTTAAGACATTTGAAAGAGCCCTAAAAGAAAGTATTGATAACTTTGGGAAAGTTGACTTTCTTATTAATTATGCAGGCGGTGCTATTCGTGTTGCCCCAATTGAGGAAATGGATGATGAGGTCAATAAAAAAATAATTGATCTAAATTTAAATAGCACCATCATGAGCTGCAGGACTTTTACACCTCAATTTAAAAAGCAGGGATACGGTAAGATTATTAATGTATCTAGTGCCTGTGACAGAAGATCCTGGCCAGGGTGGTCAGTATATTCAGCAGCTAAAGCTGCAGTCAATGCTTTCACACGCTGTCTTTATACAGAACTAAGGCCTCATGGCATTTGTGTTACTCTTCTTGTTCCTGGTGGATCTAATACTGGGTTTCAAGCTGCAGCAGAAAATGTAGCTAAATTTGAGTGGGATGAGAGCCTTGCAGTGAGACCTGAACATTTTGCTGATATGGTTTATGCGGCATGTGCACTGACAAGAGGTGGTTGTGTAACTGAAATGGTTGTTTATGGTTTAGCTCAGGATGTTAGTGGATATTAAAGCTACAATGCAAACTGTTACTATGATCAGCCGGAATTAGCAGATATGATTATTGTCCTTTGAATTTTATTAAACCATTTTGAAATTTTGTTAAGTAAAGAAATATTTTTATAAAATTTTTATGAAAATATCTTGACATACTACTTTATTTGAAATATTCTTATGAAAGATTGTTCAATAATGTACAAAATTTCAAGCGCAAATCGTATTTTTTAATAATTCAAATACATAGGAAATCATACCCAATACAGAAAAGCATATTAAAAATTAAAAAATAAAAGTTTAAAAATTTTTTTATTCATATTATGTGTATAGAGTTTATTTAGCATCAGTTACCTTAGATATATTATAGTTTCAGTTGAGATACTAATAAAATTATATTTATATGAAAATTATACATTTTTAAATCTGTCACATAATTTTAGATGTTAATATAATTTAAATTATGAACTAAATTTAAAAAATCTTTGCAAATAAAAGAAAGGGGGAATCAATTTAATTTAACTGAAAAAATTTAGAAGGGGGGTGTGTAAAAATAAATAAAATATGGGGCGGGATTTGCATTGAGATGAGTCAATACAAACCCCAAATGATTCTAAATGATAAAAGAAAACATGAGAAAAAACAATAAATATTCATTAGAATCATAAGGTTAAATTGATATTTAAAAGGAGTAAATAAAATATGCGTAAAAAAGTTAAATGGTTTTCTACTGTAGTTTTATGTGTAGCTATGCTTGCTACAATGAGTTTTTTAGGTTGTAGCAGCCCAGCTGCATCAGAGACTACTGCATCCAAGGCAGAGACGGCTACCACTACTGAGGCAACAACTGGAGCTGAGACGACTGCTGCCGAAACAACTGTGGCAAAAGCTATGAAAATTGCCTATTTTGTTTCAGATTTAAGCAATGTTTTTCATCAAGCACAGTTTGCTGAGGGTAAAAAGTATGCAGCTGAAAAATATGGTGCTGAGGTTTTTGCTTTTGATGGTAAGTCAGATTCTAATGTCATGACTCAGAATATAGATCAGATTGTAGTACAAGGTATGGATATGGCTACACTTCATATCTGGGACCAAGAAGCAGCTAAGCCTGGAATAAAGGATGCTTTAGACAAAGGTGTAGTTATTGCTTGCTTCTTCAGCCCATGCCCAGGCACAGGAATACCGGTAGTTCGTAGTGATGAGCCCGGCGTCTCCAAGGAGATGGGCAAGCAGATGGCCGAACAGTGGAAAGCTGCTCATCCCGATAAGCCGGTAGTAATGGTCCAACTTGGTTGGCCGGATAACGTTGATGTAAAATCCGGTCGTACTGACCCATTTGTAGAAGGTGTGCTAAGTGTGGATCCCGAGGCAACAGACCTTGGATGCCAAGACGCAAGTAAAGGTCCAGATGCCGCAAAGCAGATAATACTTGATCTCGTAACAACACATCCTGAAGTTAATCTGATATATTCTCAAGCATCAAATCTTACAGTAGGTACTATGGCTGGTTTAAAACAGGCAGGTAGAGGAAAATTTGACAATGGTAAACCTCTTACAGAGATTGTGTGCAGTGTTGATTTTGATGAAGTTGAGATGAAAGAAGTATATGACCCTAACAGCTCTTTGAAATTGTCTCTTGGACTTCCTCCGAAGGATACCGCACATACAAGGATAGACTCGCTGTTTGATATTCTAAACGGCAAGATAAAACAGATAGGTTCAACTGAAGAAATAATCTGGGCTCCTGCTTACTGTATCTCTTACTGGACGATGGGTCGAGACGATGCAGTAAAATGGCTAAATGAACAGTTCGGCACAAGTATCCAATAAACCGATGATAATGATTCAGATTATGTAGCGATAAAACAAAGGATTAAGGGAGGGAACTATAGGGATAATTGTTTCCTCCCTGAAAAAAAATATAGAATTGAAAGGAGTTTGCATAGTTGAATGATTATGTATTGGAAATTAAAAATCTTATAAAAGATTTTCCTGGAGTAAGAGCAGTAAATGATGTTAGTTTAGTTATAAAAAGAAATACAGTGCATTGTATAGTTGGTGAAAACGGAGCAGGAAAATCTACACTTATAAAAATTCTGACAGGTGCACTTGATAAGACAAGTGGAACAATTCTTTTAAATGGGAAAGAATATTCTGCTCGTAATACCAGGGATGCTAGATTAAAAGGAATCAGTACTGTATTTCAAGAATTAAATGTTGTTGACCAGTTGACAGTTGAAGAGAACTTAACATTGGGTTCCGAGGATACTTTTTTAGGTTTTTTAAGAAAGACAGACAAAATAAAAAGAGTAATTAACGTGCTTAAAAGTTTAGAGCCATCCATTAATCCGAAACAATTAGTATCAAGACTTAGTGTTGCACAAAAGCAAATAGTGGAAATTGCAAAGGCAGTAGCTGCAGGATCAGACATTATTATTATGGATGAACCGACAGCAGCTATTTCTGAATGTGAGATAGAACGACTTTTTAAGATAATAAAAAGTCTTAAGGATAAAAAAGTAACTGTAATATATATATCCCATAGGCTGGATGAAATTTTTGAAATAGGAGATTATGTCACAGTAATGAGAGATGGCAGACATGTTGGCACAAAGCCTGTAAGTGATGTCAAGAATAGGTTGGAGCTTATAAAAATGATGATTGGCAAAACGATATTTGAATCATATGTGCCGAAAGAGTCAATGAAAGAAGATGTTCTGCTTGAAGTAAAAAATCTTAATAATGACAAACTTAGCGATATATCATTTGAAGTGCAAAAAGGTGAGGTTGTTGGCTTTTATGGCCTCTTAGGAGCAGGTAAAACTGAACTTGCAAGTGCATTGTTTGGTACAGATAGATATAGGGGGGAAATAATTTTTAGTGGTAAAAAGCTGCTTTACAATTCGCCAGACAAAGCTATTGAAGCCGGGATAGCACTGGTGCCTGAGGAGCGAAGAACCCAAGGTCTTTTTACTATACTAACAATAAGAAGTAACATACCTGTCATGAATATGAGTAAAATATCAAGGTCGGGTTTTATAAATACATCCAAAGAGTTGAAGGCTGCAAAAGAATATATAGTAAAATTAAAAATTGCAACTAATACTATGGAAAAACAAGTTTCCAAACTTTCTGGTGGTAACCAGCAGAAGGTTGTTTTTGCGAAATGCTTATTTGCAGATGCAGATTTACTAATACTTGATGAACCAACACGTGGGATTGATGTCGGGGCAAAAAGTGAAATATACAATATAATCCGTGGTCTTTCAAAAGAAGGAAAATCAATCCTGATATTTTCATCAGAATTATATGAGATACTAAATAACTGTGACAGAATATTTCTAATGTGTGACGGCAGGATAAAGACTGAGATAAAAAATGGCCCGGCTATTAACATGGAAGAAATTATACATATAGTAACTGGTGGTGAAGCGATATGCGAATCCGTATAGGTGCTAAAACTGAATCAAATAAGATTTCAAGAGGTAGAATCAGCAATGAATCATTTATTACGCTGTCAATGTTTGCTGTGTTGATTGTGTTGATAGGCCTTGCATCAATATTCGTACCCAATTTTTATCTACTTCAGAACATCATAAATCTTGTTACAAATTCCTGGTACCTTATTGTGATTGGTATAGGGGTTACTTTTATTCTTGTAACAGGAAATTTTGAGATGTCTGTAAGTGGCGTAGTTGCTATGACAGGAGTGCTTTGTGTTTATTTCTGTCAGGCATCAAATGTTTCTCCGTCTCCACTGGCAAATGGCCTTGGGCTTCCTTATGGTGTTGCAGTTATACTCTCTCTCTTATGTGCGATGTTAATTGGGGCAATTAATGCATTTTTTGTGGCCAAATTGAAAATAGCATCAATTGTCGTAACACTTGGTACACTATCAATTTCCCGTGGAATAGCCCAGATTGTTACGCAAGGTGCACAGCGAAATACTAGCTTACCTGATATATTTGGTGTAGTTGGTAATATATTTATTATTGGATCAGTAAAGTTTTCAATATTTATCATGATTTTTTTTATAATAGTCGCTGTTATAATAGAGAAGAAAACAGTATTTGGTAGACGAACTTACCTTATAGGAGCAAATATTCAGGCTGCAAAGCTTTCAGGTGTAAAAGTTGTACAGCACGTCACAGTTCTTTATCTTATAAGTTCATTTCTGGCAGGTGTTGTAGGTATACTTCTTGCATCAGAATATATTTCTGGAACATCAAATCGTATAATGGGTGCAGAATTTGATGCTCTAGTGATTGCTCTTCTTGGTGGTACAGCTATATCTGGAGGTTTTGGTTCGGTTATCGGTACAGTTATCGGCGCGCTGATACTTGCTGTGGTAGCATCTTCATCAACAGGACTTTTATTGAGGCCCGAATGGCAGTTCATTCTTAAAAGTGTAATTGTATTTATGGCCATAATGGCTCAACGTTTTGCAATTGATAGAAGAAAATTGTAGAAAAATAAAGTTTGCACATATACATAAAAACTAGATGTAAAAATTGATAGGAGTCTAAAGTAATTAACTTGCAGGTTATAAATTATATAAATTTAATGAGAAGAAGGTACTTGTGAAATTTGAAAATAATACAATTAAACAGCTTAATGGACAAAAGATAAGCTCATGGAAGAATGTTGTTAAAGGTTCATATGTGTTTATCCTGCTGTTTCTTACTGTGGTCATCTTAAGTGTTGTAAACCTCGGTGAAGTTGAGATGTTTGGAAAAGGCCATTTCTTAAACTGGGATGCTAGTATTGTAAATCTTTTAAGATCTGCTGCTCCTATACTCACTTTAATTGGCGGTTTTACTCTGCTTGTTATATCGGGTCATATTGATCTTTCTGTTGGAAGTGCCTTAAGCTTAAGTGCTGTAGTTTTTAGTTGGCTGGTGCGAGGAGGTTTTGGATTTATTACTGCGTTGATTTTAACAATGATTCTGGGAGTGATACTTGGTTCAATAAACGGATTTTTAGTTACAAAGCTCCGGATCACACCTGTTATTGCAACACTTATAACACTAAGTCTCTATAAAGGAGTGGCAAGACTTATAGTACCACCAGGTGTTTCTGCTATAAAAAGCAATGAATTATTACATATGCCTTCCTGGATAAATAACTATGCCAGAAAAGGCATTTTTTTCGGTTTGCCGACAGCTTTTTTTGTTGCTGTTGCAATAATTGCCATACTAGTTTTGGTGCAGAGAAAAACTGTCATTGGTAAATATTCCATTGCTATAGGAGGTAATAGGATTGCATCTGAATTGTCAGGAATTAATGTAGTTCGAGTAGTGTGGCTTTTATATATAATAGTTGGTTTTCTTGCCTCGCTGGCAGGTATTGCCAGGGCAAGTTATATGTCGTTGGGTGACCCACTTACTGGTGATGGCATGGAGGTTGACTGCATTATAGCAGCTCTTCTCGGAGGTACTGTTTTTACAGGTGGCGATGGTTCTGTAATAAAATCTGTTATGGGAGCCATGATAATAATGTGTATAAATACAGGTCTTATGACAGCATTGCCGCCATACTGGCAGATGTTTATTAAAGGAGCTGTGCTTGTACTTGCGGTTACGCTGAGTCATCTTCTAGTAAGGGAGAAAACAGCATAAAAAATTTGTGTTATAAAAAGATGAAAGAATCAAAAAATAAATGTAAATATTTTTTGAGCATTGATAATGGGTTGAGTGTTGGGAAGATAGCTCTAGTTGACCTGGATGGTAATATCATAGGTATTTCATCCTTTAAAAATGAGTTAATAAATGATGGTTGTTTTAGCGAACTGGATATGGAACTGTTATATAATAAAACCGCAAACGTAATCAAGGAATTAATAAAAAATACTGGGGTGAACCCCTCAAATATAATTTCAGTTGGAAACAGTGGTCACGGTGGAGGAATTTATCTTTTAGATAATTGTGGAAAGCCAGTAAGGAATGCTATAAGTTCTATGGATTGTAGAGCAGAAGAACTTATAAGTGAATGGTTCAAAAAAGGAATTGACTGTTATACTAAAACATATACTCATCTCTGGAGTGGTCAGATAATCCCAATTCTTTACTGGTTAAAGGAAAATGAAACAACAAGTTTTGAAAAAATTTCTATGATACTTTTCTGTAAAGACTGGATAAAATTTAAACTAACTGAAAAATATTCGACTGATTATACTGATGCAAGTAATGGAGGGGTTATCAACCTTTTAACTAAAAATTATGATAATTCCCTTTATGAACTTTATGATATTGGCGAAATTTACGATAAGCTTCCTAGAATATATAGAAGCGAAGATGTATTTGGATTTATCAGTAGTAAGGCAGCCGAAGAAACAGGGCTTTTGGAGGGTATCCCAGTAGTTTCTGGCATTGTTGATTTTGTTGCTTGTATGCTTGGAAGTGGAATATATAACAGCAATGCATACTCGGTTGTTTCTGGTACTTGGAGTATTAACTCAGCAGTTAAAAGTGAATTAACATTAAGTCCTGAAATTATGGGAACGGTAATTTTTCCTGATAATAAAAGATTTCTTGCTATGGATACAAGCCCTACATCTGCTGTTAATCTTGAATGGTTTTTAAGTGAAATTCTTGAAAAAATTGGTTTAAAAATGAACCGTAAACAAATATATAAAAGAATAGATGAAGAGATAAAAAAAATTAATATAAGTCAAGCTAATTTATTATACTTTCCTTTTATATATAGGTCCAAACTTGTAGATAAAATGCGTGGAGTGTTTTTCGGATTTGACGCATCAGATGACATTTATGATTTCATTTATTCCATTTATGAAGGTGTAGTTTTTGCTCACCTAATGCATATAAATAACTTAAGAAAAGGGGGCGTAGATTGCAAAAAAGTAGTAATTTCAGGAGGTGCGGCGAATAGTCATCTTTGGTGTCAGATATTTGCTGATATATTGAATATGGAAGTTATAACTACATCAACGAAAGAAGTTGGTATACTTGGACTTGCAATTATCCAGGCTGTAGGGATGGGTATTTATAAAGATTTGAAAGAAGCAATAAAGAACATGGTTAAAGTAAAATGTGTTTACAATCCCGACAGGGCAAAAGCTGAAATATATTCAAAAAGATTTAAAGAATATGAGAGGATAATAAGCTTGGTTGAAAAGTAGGGGTTTTGTTTTAGATTTAAAATAAGGAAGAAAAGTCTAAAAAAGATATTTATAAAAAAATAAGTTTAAGGAAATGGTTTTTTTATCCTGTGTTGTGCTTTGAACATAATGAAAGGAATAGTTGTAAAAATGGATGATATTATGAGAAAAATAAATAGCCTTAATCCCAATATAAATATCATGTCTGTACATGACAGAAGTTTTAAAAGGTTTGGGATGGTTTATAAAGATTTTAAAATCGACAACTTACTAGATTATATTGAGAAGAAAAATATTGTAAGCGATGAAGTGGTATACATTGCTGATGTTCCATATATTCGTAAAAAACTTTCATCATATATTAATCCAATAACGGTAAGCATCTACGGTGGTCTCGAAGTACAGGTTGGGGTATGCTACGGCAGAAATAATATATTAAATGGCCTTGAATTTCATCAGGGAAGTGAAGTGTACATTGTTGGTGCTGATATGATTATGATGCTTGGTATCGATGAGGATATACGGTGGCCTGGGGGCATGTATGATTCTTCGCTGATTCAATTTTTTTATGCGCCAAAAGGCTCTGTGATTGAGTTAAAGGGTGGCTGCATGCATTATGCAGGAGTAAATGTGTATCATAAAGAAGGTATAAATGTTATTGTCAGTCTTTTGAAAGGAACAAATTCTATAATAGATTTTAAGATGGGGGATAGTTATAGAGATAAATTATTGATTGCAAAAAATTCTTGGTTTATTGCCCATCCAGGCTATACTAAGGCAAAAAATGAAGGGTGGCATCTAGGGATAACAGGGGAAAACTTTGAACTAAAGACATTATGAAGATATATATTGTAAAAGATAAAGTCTCTAAAGTATTTATAGTCCAAAACAAAAGTATTGAAAATGTCTATTGGGTTATTTTATAGATGTGGAGTGGAAAAGAAACCCTACAAAGAAAAAAGGAAATAATATAGGTGCAATTTTGTTAAAGGAATATATATTGATTTCTCTTTCGGGGAAATTTAAGCTTCAGAACTTCTGAAGGTTAAATACTTGCCACTCCTCCTGGTATTCTTTATGAAAAAGTATGGCTGTTTTTTTATATATAGTAGCTCTGAACAATAGTGGCAATATAATTAAAGAAATTAAGAAAAGATTTGATGCCAGAAATTAAAAATAAAATAAAACAGAAGGTGATATTTGGACAAAAATAATATTATTTTTAAAATTTTAAAATACTATTATATCGATAATATGACTCAGTCGGAGATTTCTGAAAAACTTAACATAACCAGGGTAGCTGTTTCACGGTACATTTCAAAAGCAAGGAAGGAAGGTTTAATTGAGTTTAAAATAAAATATCCCTCAAATTTTAATATTGAAAGAATTGAAAATCTTGAGACCGAGTTTAAAAAAATTTTTAAATTAAAAGAATGCATAATAATTCCTATGCAGAGCACTCAAAAAGAAACATTAAAAGAGCTTTCTGATCAATTGGCAGATCTTCTTTCAAAAATTATGAAGGACAACACATTTATAGGTGTAGGATGGGGTAATACTCTTGATAATCTGGTAAATTTCATGGAGGTAAAGGATAAGAGGAATATAAAAGTGGTTCCTTTAGTTGGTGGATATGGTAGGATCTTTGATGATACCCACTCTAATGATATTGCTAGAGTGCTAGCTGAAAAATTTAATGGTATAAGTTACATTGTAAATATTCCTGCACTTGTTGATACAAAAGAAATTAAAGAATATATACAGAGAGATCGTGCTGCAATTGAGATATTTAAGATGGCTAAAAGAGTTGAGGTTGCTCTCTTGTGTATGGGGGACCTAAGTATGGAAAGTAGTTTATATAAAACAGGCCAGTTGACGAAGGATGATCTGGAATATCTTTCAAATCTTGGAGTAATTGGTGATATAAACTACATATTTATTGATAATGACGGCAATTTTGTTCCTAATGAAATAAGCGAAAGAATTATAAATATATTTCCTCTTGAATTGATGAAAAAAGTTAAAAATGTTATTGGCGTCGCAATAGGGCTGCGAAAAGCTAAGATACTCCATACAGTTTTAAAGGCTGGGCTAATAAATATAGTTTTAACTGATGAAACTGCCGCCAGAAAAATTCTAGAGTTTAATTAATTCAGTTAATTTAATAAGTAATTGAATTGTGAAAATGGATTCTTAGCTGGTGATTGTCTTGCAAAGCAATGATTAATTTCTACATTTTAATATTTATCAAGGAGAATTTGTATGGCTTTACTCTTAGGTCTGGATCTTGGTTCTACAAACATTAAGGCAAATATATATGATGAAAAAGGTAATTTAGTTTCTAAAAGTTCTAGGTCTACAATTCTTTATCACCCTGATAAAGAGCATCCAAACTGGGCAATTTGGGAACCTGATAATATCTGGACTACAGTAAAAGATGCAATTGCAACCTCACTTAAGAAGATAAACAATAAAAGCGATGTCAAAGCTATTGCTGTGACAGGGTTTGGCATGGATGGATTGCCCATAGACAAAAATGGGAAATGGCTCTACCCGTTTATATCCTGGCACTGCCCGCGCACAGAAGAGCAGTTCAACAGTTGGAGCAGCAAAATAGGGCAAGAATACATATTCATGCTTACTGGCAAGCAGGTTATGCCAATAGATACTGTTTATAGGATACTGTGGGTGAGGGAGAATCACCCTGAGATACTCAAAAATACTTATAAATGGCTCCTTATTGAAGACTATATAAACTTTATGCTCTGCGGGGCTATTGCTACGGATTATTCCATGGCATCATGCACAGAGCTTTTAGATCAAAAAACAAGGAAATGGTCAAGCGAGATATTGCAAAAAACAGAAATAGACCCCGCGATACTTCCTGAACCTATGCCTGCAGGTACAGTTCTAGGGAATATAAGTAGTAAAGTAAGCGAAGAAACAGGACTACCAACAAGCATAAAGGTCGTGCTTGGTGGTCATGATTACCACTGTGCAGCTCTTGCAGTTGGAGCTTTTATTCCCGAAGTTGTTATGAGCGTTAACGGAACATGGGAAATGATACTGCAATCATCAACAAAACCCAAGCTTGAAAAGGAAGTATTTGAAAGTGGCATAAATGTCGAGAGTCATGTAGCAAAAGATATGTATAATATTGTTGCATATGCTGTTTCGGGGCTTATGTATGATTGGCTTAGAAACACACTCTGTTTTGAAGAAAAAGTTGAAGCCAGCAAAAAAAATACTTCTGACTGGGAAATAATAAAAAAGAAGGCAGTATCAGCTCCTGTTGGTTCAGGAGGGCTTTTCTTTGCGCCATACTTTAGTGGTGCAGGGACTCCTCATGTAGACAATAGAGCAACAGGTGCTTTTATAGGTCTTTCAGACTCAACTAAAAAAAGTTGTATTATCCGTTCAGTAATCGAAGCTTTAAATTACCAATTTAAAGAGATGCTTGAAGCATTCGAGATAGCATCAGGCTCCCAAGCAGAAAAAATCGTTGCAACAGGTGGTGCTTCCAAGAATGAATTCTGGACCCAGAACAAAGCAGATATAACGAATAAAGCAATTGAGGTTCCTGCCATTGAAGAGTCGACGACACTGGGAGCTGCAATTATTTCAGGCATTGGGATCGGTGTTTTCAGCAATGAAAAGGATGCTTTTGAAAAGACATATAAAGCTGGTAATATATATGAACCGGATGCTAAAAATGTTACTCTCTATCAAGATTACTATGAAATATACAAAAAGCTGTATCCTGACCTTAAAAGCATAAATAATAGCATCTTTGAAAAATTTAAAAAGTGATATCTGTAAAAAAACAGCAATAAATATAGGTAATAATAAGTATTAAGACAGAAAATAGTAATAATAAATAAATTATAAAACATCAGTAAAGCAACAATTAAATTAGACAAATACTTTGTAAAAAAAGGAGTTTTGGGCAAGTAATGGCAAACATAGAAATGACAGGTGAAGAAAGATTGTTAAGAGTTCTTGAAAGAAAGCAGACGGACAGAGTTCCGCATTTTGAATGGTATATAGATAAAAAAGTAATCAATGCACTTTCACCCGGTTCAGATTATGAAAAATTCTGCTATGAAATGGATATTGATGCAATATGCATAGATTGTGATTTTGACAAAAAAGTTTTGAATAATGGTCTTGTAGAAGATGAATGGGGTATGGTTAAGAAATATACTGCTGAAGCTCATGCATTTCCTGTTGATGGCCCTGTAAGGACTTTGAAAGATGCAGAGAATTACATTCCTCCAGACCCTTATAAGAAAGGAAGATATGATTCAGTTGAAAGGGCAATAAAAGAGCATAAAGGAAAGAAAGCAGTAATTCTTCATTTAAATGATGTTTTTTCTATCCCAAGCAGGTTAATGCCTTTTGATACCTTTTTAATAAAAATGATCGAAGAACCAGAAATTATAAAAACACTAATAAAAATGAGCGTTGATATTAATCTGAAAATGGCAGAGCAAGCTGCAAAAAGGGGTGTAAAGGTAATATATACTGGAGACGATTTTGCATACAAATCAGGTCCAATTATGTCACCAGTTCAATTTAGAGATATTTTTTATCCGGAGTTAAAAAGAGTAGTCTCAGGTTTTAAAGAGCTCGGTTTGTATGTAATAAAGCATACAGATGGAAATTTAATGCCTATAATAGATATGATAATTGATTCAGGTTTTGATTGTCTTGATCCTATTGATCCTATTGCAGGTATGGACTTAAAACAGATGAAATCAGAGTATGGTAAAAAAATATGCTTGAAAGGTAATGTTGATTGCTCTGATACCCTCTCATTTAAAAGTGTTAGTGAAACAATCGAGGAAACTAAAAGATGTCTTGAAATTGGTATGCCAGATGGTGGCTACATCCTCTCATCAAGTAACAGTATCCATTCTGCAGTAAAACCTGAAAATTACAAGGCTTTAATTGATACTGTAAAACAATATGGAAAATATTAATTAAAAGGGGAAAATAAATGTACGAGGATATCAAAAAAGAAATTATTAAAACAGCTTTAGCTCTTAAAGAATATAGATTGATTTCTCTCTCTGGGGGTAATGTAAGTGTAAGAACTTCTGAAGGTCATGTGGTTGTGACACCCTCGGGGATGCTTTATGAGACAATGGTTCCTCAGGATGTTGTTGTTGTTGATATGGATGGGAATGTTATAGAGGGTGAAAGAAAGGTTTCAGTTGATACTGAAGCTATTCTTTATATTTTAAAAAACATGTCTTGGATAAATGTAGTTATTCATACACACCAGGTTTACGCTTCTGCCGTTGGGCTTATAGAGGATGTTCTTCCTGCGGCTGTTACTACGCTTGCAAATGCATGCCTTGGCCCCGTTAATGTGGCTCCTTACAGTTCATCAGCAAGCCTTGATATGGGGATAATGACTGTAAAATATATAAATGATAAAAGAGCAGTTATTCTTAAAAATCATGGAGTTATTGCTGTAGGAGAAACTCTTAAAGAAGCTCTTTATTCTGCAGTTTATCTTGAAGATGCTGCAAAAACATATATCATGGCAAAAGCTATAGGCAATCCTGCTATTTTAACTGAAGAGCAGGTAGATGTGGCTGTAAGCAAATTCAGGCCTGAAAACTATGGCCAGAATCGATAAAAAATTTATAAATCGTAAATTAAAATAAGGCCTATTTGTTTTAAAATTATTTGATATTTTATGACATATAAGAATAATCATAATCCCTTTTTAGGTTTATATGAGAAGGCTCTCCCTGATAATATCAAATGGGAAGAGAAGCTACTTATTACCCGCAAAGCAGGTTTTGATTTCATGGAAATGTCAATAGATGAAAGTGATGAAAGACTTGAAAGACTTAAATGGGATAAAATAAAGAAGAAAAAGCTTAGAGATATGGCGATCGAGGTAGATATGCCATTAATTACCATGTGCTTAAGTGGGAATAGAAGATTTCCAATAGGTAGTTCATATAAAAATATTCAGAAAAGGGGAATGGAGATATTGATTGATGCAATTTATTTTGCATCTCATTTAGGTATAAGATTAGTTCAAGTTGCAGGATATGATGTTGTTATAGGCGAAGAAAGTACTGAAGAAACTAAAGAAAATTATAATAAAAATCTCAAAATTGCTCTAAAAATTGCATCATCTCTTGGAGTTATGCTTGCGATAGAAAATGTAGATGTCGAGTTCGCAGACTCTTTGGATAAGTTATTAAGGTACATAGAAGAAAATAATTCTCCATGGCTTCAGCTTTATCCAGATTTCGGTAATCTTGCCGCAATGGGGAAAGATGTTATATCTCAGTTAAGTCTCGCAAGATCCAGGATAGCAGCTCTTCATATTAAAGATACCTCAAAGAAAGTTGTCAGGAATGTTCCTTATGGACAGGGAATAGTGGATTTTATTTCTGTTTTTGCATTTTTAAAGAAAGTTTCTTTTAGCGGCCCAATGGTTCTTGAGATGTGGTTTGATGAAGATAAAGATAATTTTGAAACAATAAAAAATGCAAGATTGTGGGTACTCAAGAAGATGAAAGAAGCAGGCTATTTTTAATTTCATAAGTTTGTTGTTAAAAAATCATGAAATGCTAAAATCAATATAACTTATTTATTTGTGCTATTTTTAAAATACAAAAATATAAATTTGCAGGAGAAAGACATGGATAAAAGCAACAAGATAATTTATTTTGGTGTCATTTTGGGTGTTTGTTTTATAATAGGAGCTCTTATATTTTCAATGTTTTTTTATAAATCCAGAGCCCAGGAAGATACTATGTGGGTAACTGGTTCTGTAAAGCAACCAGTAACTTCTGATATTGTAAAATTCAGTGGATCCTTTATGAGAAATGTCCCTGTTGATGATTTAAAATTAGGTTACTCACAAATGAAAAGTGATGAAGAAAGCGTAAAAAAATTCTTCAGTGAAGCTGGTTTTGATAGCAATTCTATAAACATTTCTCCTGTTTATATGGAAGCCCCATTTATGTATGATCCTAATGCAGCAAAAGAATATATATTAAGACAACAAGTGGAGATACAATCAAAAGAAGTTCAGAAACTAACGGATGTTTCTAAAAATATACAGAAACTTGTTAACGAAGGCGTTATTTTTTCTATGAACAGCTTGCAGTATTATATTTCCAATCTGCCTGAATTAAGAATAAACCTTTTGGCTGATGCAGTAAAAGATGCAAAGGCAAGAGCCCAGAAAATAGCAGAAGGGACAAATAAAAAGATTGGCACTATTAAGACTGCAAATATGGGTGTTGTTCAGGTTCTTCCAGTCAATTCTACAGAGGTATCAGATTATGGTACCTATGATACAAGCACCATAGAAAAAGAAGTTATGATTACTGTTACTGTTTTGTTTACCCTGGAATAACGCAAAGTGGTTTTTTAAGATTAGTAAATACATTTTATTATCAATATTATTAATACTATTTTTAAAAAATTATGAAAAAAATATTTAAAATTATAGGAGTTGGAGAGATATTGTGGGATGTTTTTCCAAATGGTAAAAAACTAGGAGGTGCCCCAGCAAATTTTGCTTATCATGTTACAGCCCTTGGTCATGAAGGTATTATTATCAGCAGAATTGGGGATGATAATTATGGAAAGGAAATAATCGAACAACTTATAAGTTTAGGCCTGTTAACTGATTATATACAGATTGATAGCGAGAAAGAAACTGGAGTTGTTGAGGTACAAATAGATGACAAAAATCAGCCCTATTATATAATCAAGGAGGATGTGGCTTGGGATTTTATTCAATGGGATAGTAAATTTGATTCACTCACAGAGAGTGCTGATGCAATATGTTTTGGAACACTTGCTCAAAGAAGCAAAGTTTCAAGAAATACTATAATAAACTTGTTAAAAAAGATGAATAAAGACGCAGTTAAGGTATATGACATTAATTTAAG
>Ga0255345_1001944_pt1 | contig 27856 bp, 31 predicted proteins | sample wastewater_treat_6_FD_192415 | JGI IMG/M metagenome (GOLD analysis project Ga0255345, IMG submission 192415) | Wastewater microbial communities from Lulu Island WWTP, Vancouver, Canada - plant20 | ecosystem: Engineered > WWTP > Wastewater > Unclassified | place: Canada: Vancouver, British...
CACGTTTTTCAATGTTTGATTTGGTCATTTTCTGTCAAGCACCGCGAGGGTTTCTATATGCGGGGTCTGCGGAAACATATCAAATGCTTCAAAAGAAGATATTTTATAGTCAGGCAGATATTGAATCTCTTCTTTGAATGCGGAAGGATTGCATGACATGTATATAATTCTTTTCGGATTCAGTTCGCTTAAGTGTTTGTAGACTTTGGGATGAACACCTGATCGCGGAGGATCAAGAATTACACAGTCGAACTGATTGCGCTTTGTTTTCATGTAATCTAGTGCATCTGCACAGATAAACTCAGCATTGATTATATTGTTAAGTTCTTTATTCTCATTTGCGGCGTTTACAGCTTCCTGAACTATTTCGACTCCTGTTACTTGTTCTGCTTTTTGAACGGCAAAAAGTGAAATACTTCCGACACCGCAATATAGATCAAGCAGATTGCCGAAAGAAGCATCCGCAATTTTTCTATAAACATTTAGTGCGCATTCCGAGTTTGACTGAAAAAAGGAATTCGGATAAATTCTGAATTGAATTCCGTCAAATTCCTCTGTGATGAATCCGTTTTTGATATTACGTTCAACTTCTCCGAAACTTAAGTCAGCGAGTCCTGAATGGATTATTATGGATTTAGAATCAGCATCTATTTTTTCAAGAGCCTGAACGCATTCATCGTTGTATTCATTAAGAACAAAATTGCACATCGTCTCTTTTTTGAAATATGACTGCCTGAGAACAATATATCTTAAAATTCCCTTGTGAACGATAAAATTATAATCATTTAGATTCTCGGTTATTTGGCGTGCATCCTGCCATACCGCCGAGCTTTCATTCTGCAGAAGAGGGCATTTAGTTATATCTATTACTTCCTTGAAAAACCCTCTTTTGCGTAATCCTCTTTTGCCGAATGCAGCGACGTAATCCATACGGTTTCTATAACCGTATTCGATAGAAGGCTGAACTTTCTCTATTTCAAGCACATCTTTGAAAATTCGGTTAAGGTAATCTTTTTTTAAGAGAAGCTGATTTGCGTACGAGATATCCTGAAACAGGCATCCTCCGCATGAACCGAAAAATTCGCATTGCGGGTTGGCTGTGTTTCTATAAGGCTCTGCAATTGAGTCAATTAGTTGTTTCTTCTTTTTTTTCATATATTCCTGCGGATTAATCCACAAAAATGAATGAAAGCTTTTTAATCAACAATATTATAATTATCTTTTTTTGTTATGTCTGAACCTTTGGCTCTTATTGGTATAAGATACCATTTGCCTGATTTATATTTGCTGAGATTTATGTAGGCAATATTCGGGATATCTGCAATAAAATCATTATTGAATTCAAGTTTGATGTTTATGTTTCCTGATTTATCCTTGTTTACATCGCCGGCGACTGAAAGTTTGATGTCGCGTGATGTGAAGGCGATTTGTCTTATTGAATATTTCGGTCCGTATGCATCAAAGCTTCCGTATATTCTGTTGAATTCTATATCCCTGAGTTTATGTTTAAGCGGATCAAGAAGAAATCCGAGATTGTTCTGAAGTCCCGTATTGGTAATCTTTCCGTTTGTTATACTGAATTCAGAATGGTAATTAAGTTCATCAGAAATTTTTGTCGCGGATAGTGAAAAATTTCCTTCGGCCTTTCCCTCTGCGATTCCGAAAGCCCGGTCGGAGAAGTTGTCGTCAAGTTCTGATAGTTTTTGAATTTTGAGATTGCTGAATCTCATCTTGAAATTTCCGTTTCCTTTTCCGGATAAATCCGAAATATAAAACTCTCCGGCAAACAGAGCGTCAAACAGACTGAACGAAACTGACGGAACAGAGAGAGCGTTTCCTGATTTTGAAAATTTCAAGGTTACTCTTTCTGCCACGCCTTTTTTGAATTTAATTTGCCCGAGACTCAGAGTTCCTTTTACGGTTGTTTTAGAAGGGGAAGATTTAGATTGACTTAAAGCTTCACCAAGAATTGAAAAATCGTCAGCTTCGGCATCCGGAATGCTGATATTTGCTGCAAAATTTTCAAGAGATTCATCGAGCGATGCTATTGAAATTGAAGCAGGTTTGTTTCTGAATGTGAAAGAGATATTTTCATGCGAAAAGACATTATTCTTTACTGAAATCTTTGCATTAACTCCGGTTATTAAGTTTTTAGTTTTAAGGAATGACCCGTTTGATAAATCGCCTTCAAGGTTAAGTTTGTGAGCCCGGTATGATGCCGCTCCCTTGTAATTTCCGTCGATTCCTGAAGGGATAAAGTCAAGATAAGGAAAAATATCCTGAAGCATGAGATCCGATGATGCCGCTGTAAAATTGATTTGCGGACCTGTAGTAATGATGTTCAGATAGGTTACTTTTGCTTTTGAATGATTAAGCGATGCTTCCGCGTCCTCGATTGTGATATTTTTTTCAGAAAAAATAATCTTAAGTTTGCCGTCCGCTTCAAGAAATCCGCCTTTTGACATCTGGGATTTGGCTTCAGCTTTTCCTTCAATTATTCCGTCTTTCAGAACAAATGCTGAAAGTTTACCGTTGGCTTCAACAAAAGGAAGTCCGGTTATATCTTTTATTTTATAAAGCCAATCGAGCCGAAGTTTCTGAATATTTAAATTCCCGGAAATTACTGATTTATCGTTTTCCTTTGTTACAATGAATTCGGTTTCAATATTGCCGCGCGTTTCGGGCAATTTAACTGAAAAATTGTCAGCTTCAACAATTTCACTGTCGAACGATATATCTCCGCCGAAAAGGTAAGTTCCGCATGCAGGTATATATTCATTTTCGGTGCTTAGCAGATTTACCCTGCAGTTTGAAAATTTTATATCCGGTTTTGATGCACTTTCACCGGAACTGTTTTGTTTCATGTCGTCGATAAGGCTTTTAAGGTTATATTTTCCATTATCATACCTGATATTTATATCAGCTTCATTGAAATATATTTTCTTAAGTTGAAAATCTTCTTTGAGAAGAGACAATAGTGAAAAACGAACTGATACTGACTTTATCGAGATCATAACTTTCGATTCTCTAGAATCGGTTTCATGAATTTGGACTGAATGAATCTTGATGCCGCCTGCCGAATAATCTATTTTTCCGACTTCTATATGACGATTGAGAGTACTTCTTGCTTTTGATACTATCATTGAGCTGATTTTATCTTTGGGGAAAAAAAGAAAAAACAGGAGAGTGAGAATTCCGATAGATAGAATTGATGCGGCTGATAGAATCAGAAAGAACTTAATTATTTTTCGATGCTTCACGTTTCTTTTCCATGAGGGATTTTTTTCTGTAGAACTGGGAAACTTTTTCAAGCTCGGAAATATCTGTACATATTATTTTCCCTTCGTCAATGGTAATTAATTTTCCGTCAAAAAGCTGTGCAAGCATTGCATTTGATTTTTCTTTCGGGATACCTATCATTTTCATAAGTTCATCAACCCCGAACTGAAAGTTGTGCGACTGTTTTGGTCTTATGAGAATTTTCTGTTTTTCAATTTGAAGCAGAAGAGTGTCGTAAGCACGTCCGATTACATCGTTTATTGTCAGGTTTTCAAGCTGACGGTATGCCGTCCATATTCTTTCGGAAAGAAGGGTGATCAGTTTAGTCGCAAGCTGAGGCTGAGCCTGCACCATTGTTTCAAAGTTTGACTTGTTTACAGCCATTAAAGTGACTTCACCGAAACTGATTGCGGATGCGCTTCTCGGCCTGTTTTCAAGTATTGCCATTTCACCGAAAATGTCGCCTGGTTTTAGAACTGCCAGAAGAATTTCTTCATGAACTATTTTAGTAATTTTTACCTGACCGGCCTGGATAATATATAATTCGTGACCGTATTCATTCTCACAGAAAATCATCTGATTATCTTTGTACGTGCGTGTAAGCTTATTGTTTTCGTCCTGATTAGGCGCCTTGAGCGGTGATTTAAGCTGTTTCAGGCGGTTGATTGCGTTTTCTGAATTCGGTCCGCCCGGACAATAAACAAGATAGCGCTGAAAAGCATATACAGCATGGTTGAAAATTCTTTTACTTAAATAATACTCACCGATTTTATAAAGATGTTCAGGAGTTTCGTCGGCGGAGTTTTTCAGCGTCAGTTGGGTGATAGAAAGATCATATTCTCTGAGCTTTCTGCTGAAAAAACGGATAATTTTCATGGCTACTGCAGGGTTTTTCTGAATCAGCTCGCCGAACTGTTCACGTCTTACGGAAATTGCCGACAGAGGAGATACAGCTATTGCTGTTTCCGTTCTTGCATGACCGCTCATACATGAAATTACCCCGAAAAAATCCCCGGGACCGAGAAAAGATGAAGCTTCATCCGTAAGAGAAGGGTTGTCAGTGCTTATTTTAACCTGACCCCTTAAAATGATGAAGAAATTTTCAGAATTTTTCTTTCCTTCGACAGTAACGAAGGAATTAGCCATGTAATTTTCTACTTTAAACTGACCAGCACTCATCTATCACCAATATAGGCAAAACGCCGAAATACGTACGATTGATTATCGGACTCATCCAAAAGATTTTTCAAGCAATTTAATATTTGAAGCGTAAATAATGTGAAAAAAATTAATCAAAATCGGCAAATGTTCCGATTTTTAATAAAAGAGCGGTTATAAGCCTTAAGGGGCGTAATTTATCCGCGTGGAGACTGAAATGGAAAGAATTTTGAACAGTGCAATACTGCCTTTCGTGAATCAGGGTAAACTGTCAATGAGAAAGGTCAATGAGCTTATAGAGTTGAAGTCATTTATTGACAGAAATGTTTCTAGAAAATATCTGACAGAAGGAACACCGGAAGCATTATTTGAGAAATACGGGGTATATCCTGATGTTGTAACATGGGGTGATTTTTTTCAGACAGAGCTTGGAGCTGATGCTGTTAAATATTCGGATGACGAGTTTGTCAGTGTGTGCGATACGGTAAAATTCGACATCATGTCGTCCTACCGTATTTTTTCTGATCAGAAAGCTGAATTTTTTGAATGGGTTGAGTCGTATGGTTCAGAGATAATAACTTCGGGAGCTGAAAAATATACTGAAGAGGAAAGTGAAATTCTTCATCTCAAGATTTTGAAGGATTACTATCTTAATATGGGCATAATGGATAATTTTACACCTGAAGAAATGCTGTGGTACAATTCATTCGGTGAAAATAAAGCCGCGGCATTGGCTTAAAATAATAGTCAATTCAAGAATAAAAAAGATGCTCCAGGCATCTTTTTTATTTATAGTGAACTATTTATTCGGCTGAAACGAAACAGTCAATAGCGATTTGAATTATAGTTTTAGTTAATAATACTTTTGTTTCTATTCCCCAGGTTTTATTGGTTGCCAGTAAAACTGCTTTTTTTATATTCAGGTTATGGATATTTTATTTGAATACATGCTTCGTAGAAATAGAGTTTTATGCATCGTTTATGATAGAAAAGATTCCGACCGTCCGGTGGTAAAACGCTTTCTTGCCTTAAATTCATGCGAAAAGATTCCCTATTCAACAGAAGATGAACTTTCTTCGATATTAACCACCCTAAAAAAGCATTATGATTCAAAGGAAGTTGTGGTGTTAAAAGAATTTAAGGGCCGTTTTTTCCAGGTATGCCCGAAGACTCCGAGAATGATCTGCTGTAATTACCGTCTGGTGAATACCGGATTCGGCTGTTTTTATAACTGTGCTTATTGTTATCTGCAGTCATATCTGAATTCATTCGGTATTCTGGTTTTCAGCAATATTGAAGATATACTTGTTGAATTCGAAAATTTTCTCAACCAACGCGATAAAAATACTGTCTATAGAATAGGCACTGGTGAATATACCGACTCATTGATGCTTGATGATATTTCAATGATAGGACGGCTTCTTGTTGAGAGAGCGGCAGAATGCGACGATGTAATGATAGAACTGAAAACTAAAACTGATAATATTGATCATTTGTTGGGTATAAAAAACAAAGGAAAGAGTGTTGTGGGTTTTTCTTTGAACAGCGTTGAAAATGCCGAAAGATACGAGCTGGGGGCCGTCAGTATAAAAGAGCGGATTCTTGCCGCAAAACGCGCAATTGATTCGGGTTTTCTTACGGCGTTTCATTTTGATCCTATAATTTATTCGTCTGACTGGTCCGGCAAATATGCGGAAATTCTTTCGATGATTTCAAATGAAATTGATTCTTCAAAGATTGCGTGGATATCTATGGGTTGTTTCAGATATTCTCCGTCGTTCAAGGACATCATTAGAAAAAATCATCCGGAAGAAATGCTCACACTCGGAGAACTTGTATCTTCACGTGACGGAAAGTTCAGGTATCCTCATCAGCTTCGCAGGGATGTTTATACCATGTTCAATAAAATGATAAAAGATACGATAGGTGATGTTTATACGTACATGTGCATGGAATCGGATGACATGTGGCGCGATGTTTACAATAAGGATTATTCGGTTTCGGAAGATCTTGAAAAGGATTTTTCGCTTGCCATGAGGCAGCGCTTTTTTGAGCATTAAGTCCGCAATTTGGACTATAATCACGAAAAATCAATGAGGTATGCCTTGGATATAGATGTTAAAGAACTTAAACGCAGTTATGAAACATTAAGAAAAAATGCTCTTGAGCTTTTCATCTCACTTAAAGTTGAAGATGACAAGAAGCGTCTTGCAGAGCTTGAAGCCGCTACTTTCAGGCCCGAATTCTGGAATGATCAGGAAAAGGCTGCAGAATCGAATCAGGTAATCAGCCAGCTTAAGAAGAAAATCGAGCCGTGGGAAAAACTTCTAAATGAACTTAACGATGTTCAGGATTTGATAGATATGGCTGCTGAAGAAGGAGATGAAAATCTTCTTTCGGATATCAGTTCAAATTATCCGCTTTCACTGAAAACTTATGAGGAGCTTGAAACCCGTGAGCTTCTTTCTGATAAGGACGATACGAAAAATGCATTTATAAGCGTTCATGCCGGAGCCGGCGGAACCGAGTCTCAGGACTGGGCAAACATGCTTTTGCGAATGTATTTGAGGTGGGCGGAACAGCAGGGTTTCTCTTCTGATGTGATGGAATATATGGCGGGCGAGGAAGCCGGTATAAAGGGAGCGACTATTTTAGTTAAAGGCGAATATGCGTACGGTTTCTTAAAATCGGAGATGGGAGTTCACCGTCTTGTGCGCATTTCTCCGTTTGATGCGAATAAGCGCAGACATACTTCTTTTGCTTCCGTTGAAGTTGTTCCGGAAATTGATGATAATACAGAAATCGAAATCAATGAAAGTGATCTGCGTATTGATACATACCGTTCCTCAGGAGCGGGCGGTCAGCATGTAAACACGACTGATTCAGCAGTAAGGATAACGCATATTCCGACCAATATCGTTGCGGCATGCCAGAACGAAAGAAGTCAGCATAAGAATAAGGCTACTGCGATGAAAATGCTTCAGGCAAAACTTTATGAGAGAGAGCGTAAACTTAAAGAGAAAGAACTTGAAGCTATTTCGGGCGAAAAAAAGGATATAAGCTGGGGAAGTCAGATACGTTCATACGTTTTTCAACCGTATACGATGGTTAAGGATCACCGTACAGGTGAAGAAACCGGAAGCGTGGATCATGTTATGGACGGAGATATATCGCGTTTTATCTATGCGTATTTGAAAGCAGTCAGCAAAAAGTGAGGCAATTTGGGATTTCTCAGAAAGATTTTCGGTGATATTGCCGCAAAAATTTCAATTGATGCGGATCTGTTTTCGGATTCGAAAAAATCCGATTATTTTACATCAAATTTTTCGCGTAATGATGTTGAAAGACTTTTTGAGAAGAGCGGTGTTCTTCAGACTCTTGCACAGTCAGGCTTTTCTGATTTCAATTTCAGAATATACCGGGATGAAAATCTGTTAGATCGGCTTGAGCTTTACAGCGGAGCTGATATTCTGATAGATCTCAGGATTTCTTCTTCCGCAATTTTACTTCCGGATCCGTTTAGGGAAAGATGCAATTTTTTGAATATAGAATGGCTTTCGGCATCAAATCCGAAGTCTCAGGGAGTTTCAAGAAAGCTCCTTCCGGGACAGAGAAATTCCGGACTCGGAATTCTTCATCCGCTTATTCGCCTGATGCGCATTTCCGCTTCTCTTATCACTGAAGACGGATACATGAATGTTCCTGATCATCTGCATCTTGCTCTGATGTATTCGTCACGGTTTAAATTCATTAATCCGGAAAACGAAGGGCTTATCCGTTCTGTAAGGCGGGATTTAAAAAGAGACGGATTGTTTAATACTGCATGGGCGTATTCGTGCGGAGCTGTTTTAGATGCTGAAACCGGCAAAAAAATAGAATATAAACCTTCTGCACAGGTTTATCCTGTATCAAAAACCGTAAAAAAATATTTCGCATCTGAAACCTATCAGCGGTTAGTTAAGGATTTTTCAAAAAAAAGGATTATTATTGATTATCAACTTATGAAAAAAAGAAAAAGCGAAATGATGAAGAAATTTACTCCGGCGGAAATTTAAGAAGAGAATTCATTTTAATGAGCGATGCGATTTCTTCGTAATTTTTCTTAATGTTATTTTGTTCATTTTCGTAAAACTCTATGATTTCATTCATTATCTTGCGGCTTGATTTGCTTTTTATCAGTATTTCCCGGTTTAGTTTTTCAATCTCCAAACCTGATGGACCGGCCAATGAGAGATTATTCTGAAAATAATGATCTTTTACACAAAGTATTGAACATATTTTTTCGAGAATCATTCTGCTTTCATAGTCTTCCGTACACGATTCCGATATCAAATGCCTGTTTTCTTCAAGGAGATCATCGGCTTTTGGGAAATCTCCGCTTTTGATGGAAAGAAGTATCTGCCTTGCATTAGTTTCGATTTTTTCTGTGATGGAAAGTTTCAGTCTCAAACGTGAAATATAAAGACTGACTATGTGTTGTAAATCAGCCCTCAACTGTAAAAGAACTCTTCTGATGAGAATATGAGTCGTTTTTTGTTTCTTTTGACGCGATCTCAGCCCATGCAGATCTTAATTCCGTAATCATTTTTAAAACTTCCTGAAGAATTTCAGCTTTTTTCTGGATATTGGCTTCAAGCAGACGTTTTTTGAAATAAACGTACAGACTCAAAAGATTCTGGGCAATTTGTCCGCCTTCTTCCGTATTGAGAGAAACCATGAGTTCGGAAATTATGTCCTGGGTTTTAAGTATGTTTGTATTAACCACGTCATAGGATTTTGGATTCATGTTTTCAATGGCGATATTAAGAAATTTGATCATTCCGTCATAAAGCATTACAATCAGATGACCCTGACTTGCTGTTGAAATTTGAGTCTGTTTGTACTGATTGTACGGATTATTGACTGCCGCCATGAGAAATCCCCCGTTTTGCGCGAAAAGTTTATGCCTCCTAATTATCGGAAAAAAAAGGCTAAACTTGAATTACATTGTAAAAAAATGCGATTATGTCGCAAAAAAAACTAATGCTAATTTTTGTTTCGCCGATAAAATAAGCAGTAGAGGTGGTTTATGTTTGAAGCAGGCGGAACAAATACTACGAATTTTCTTCTTGAACGCGCCCTTGACGCCGAAAGTGTGCGGAGAAAAGTTATTTCAAACAATGTCGCCAATGTTGATACCCCGCATTTCAAAAGAAGCGAGGTTAATTTTGAATCTGAGCTCAAGCGGGCGATTGATCAGAACCGTGAGCTTGCAGAAAATGATTATCCGGGCGCCGTTACCGATGAAAAACATATTCCGTTTATTCAGATGAGAGACGTTAAAGGTGTAGGATCGAGGATAAATCTTGATTACAGCACAAGTCTTAGAAATGACGGAAACAATGTTGATATTGAAAAAGAAATGGTTGATGCGGCAAAGAATCTCATGCGCTACAATGCGTTTATAACAAGTCTTAATCAGAATTTCAAAGTTCTGAAAATGGCAATGCGTACTAACGGATAAGGTGTAATTTATGGGAATGTTTGACAGTTTTAACATATCAGCAACGGGATTATCCGCTCAGACTTTGAGAAGAAGCGTGATAGCTTCAAATATTGCTAATGCTACTACTACACGTACTCCTGAAGGCGGACCTTACCAGAGAAAAAGAATTATTTTTGAACCTGTGAATATCAGACCGAATTATAAATCTCCTCTGGTTCCGGGCAGAATTGAGTCGGGTCCGGGAGAAGGTGTCCGTGTTCTGAAAATAGAAGAAGATAAAGCGCCTTTCCGCCTTGTGTATGATCCGAATCATCCCGATGCGATTCAAATAGGACCTAAGAAAGGTTATGTTGAAATGCCGAACGTTCAGATTGTTACTGAAATGACTGACATGATCGAAGCAACGAGAGCTTATGAAGCAAATGTAAATATGGTGAACAACGCAAAAGCTATGTTCAATAAAGCCCTTGAAATAGGAAGAGTGTGAACTGAATGAATGAGAAAAGAATAATTTCCGATTTTAATATTTCACATGACTGCTCGGGAAGAAGGGAGCTGGCTAAGGTTTTTTCTTCTTCAAAGATTGACAAAATGAACAGTGCTGCAGCATTATATTCTGAAAAACACATGAATAAAGGAGTTTGATATGATAACAAGAGACGCACTTTTTTTTGATATAGCTAAGGGACATAACGTATCCCTTAAAACAACCGATGTAAACCATTATTCTGAAAAAGTTTCTCCTAATGAGGGAGAAGAAGTTGCTGAATCATTCAAGGATATGTTTAACGGCTCGATTAAAAAGGTCAATGATCTTCAGGTTGATTCAGAAGAGCTTACAAGAAAGATGATATACGAGCCTGAATCGGTTGATGTACATACTGTGATGATCGCGGCTCAGAAGGCTGAAGTTGCGCTTACGTTCGCTAAATCTATCCGTGATGAAGCTATCAAGGCTTACCGTGAACTTATGAATTTAAGATAATACGTATCAGCAGTTTGTTCTACGATAAACTGCTATACTACAGCAGCAGAATAATAGCCGACCACTCGGGACTTGTCTCCCGTGCGGTCGCCTGAATTCATGTAATTCAGTGATATAAGTTTTTCAGCCCCCAGAAGTTTCAATAGAATAAAACCGCATACGATAGAGGCATGACCGCAAGATTCGATTTTTTCGGATGACAGCATGTCGTCAAGTTCACACTCATCAAAGCTTTCTGCGCATTTTATAAAAAGAGAATCAATTTTCTCTGCTTTGTCATATGTATGAAAATGCGACAGATCGGCTGACATGATGACGGATATTTTTTTTGAGGATTTTGATGCAGCTTCGTAAAGTTTCTCCGCGATATCTCTGAGAGTCTTTATGTTGTTTGTACCTAAAATAACGGGGAAAACCGTGAAATCTTTTAATACATATTGAAGAAAAGGAATCTGGACTTCATGGGAATGTTCGAGTTCATCGATGCGCCGTATTTCTGAAAAAACAGAGTTTCCTTTTAAATAATCAACGAATGAATCTTCGGTTTTTACATTTCCGAGAGGCGTTTCGTAAACCGCCGGTGCTATGTAGTTTCCGCAATTGAAATTAGCCTTATGTGACGGTGCAAGTATGATTGCCGTTTCAGTTCCGGTATCAATTACTGAATAACCGTGAGCAGCAGTAATACCTGAATAGACATATCCGGCATGGGGAGAAATGATTCCCATAACTCTTTTACCGGTCTCAATTTTTTTAACACGGGAAAAAGCGCTTTCGATGGATTTCAGAAGGTCGTCTTTTGTGCCCGGATAAAACGATCCGGCAAATTCGGCTTTTCTTACGTACATACTTACCTCCGTAATGCAGAAGATATTCCGCAGGCAAGAGAATATATTCTGAAAGTTCCAGTGAAAACATTTACAGCACTAGGATCAATCATTGATGCGATTTTTTCTTTGTCGGCGGCACTGACGGCTCCATTCGTCATCAGTGCCCGTTCGTCATCAAGATTAACAAGAACTGTTTCATAAGCGAAACTTTTCAGAATTTCAAGTATGGAATTGTAATCCTTATCTTTCATAATTGAAAGAAATATTTTAATCCTTTTATTCTTCGTAAGTAATGCTTTTTTTAGAGCATAAATGGATTCTTCATTATGAGCAGCGTCAAAAATGATTTCAGGATCACGGCATAATGTTTCGAATCTGCCCCTGATTTTGAAGTTTTCTGCCGATTTCATTATTATTTCTTCATTCAGATTTATTTCAGCTGCGATACATGATTGAATGGCAATGGACATGTTGATGCATTGAACGGGATTATGATTGCTGATTCTGATGTTTTTTACATTTAATCTGTCAGACTTGAAATCAAATGAAACATTGCCGTCTTCGCGTATATTTTCAGCAATAAATTCGAATCCGTATCGATATAGCGGAGAATTGTTGAGCAAAGAAGTTTGCCTGATTCTTTCTGCGGCGCTTTCCGGCAATATTCCAGTTACAACTGGAATATTTTTCTTAATTATTCCGCTTTTTTCACAAGCAATATTTTCGATGGTATCACCGAGAATATGTGTGTGGTCTTTTGATATAGTCGTAATGATGCTTGCTTGCGGGAGTATGATATTCGTTGAATCGAGCCTTCCTCCGAGACCGCATTCAATTACTGCATGTGATATATTTTTTCTTTTGAAATAAAGAAAAGCTGAAAGGGTTAATATGTCGAAATAGGTTGCTTCTGCTGATTCAGAATATTGTATGATTTCTTCAATGACTGAAAGAAGATCATCATCTGAAATATCAGAATCGGTTCTGATTCGTTCATTGATTCTCATCAGGTGGGGTGAAGTATACAGTCCGGGTTTTAATCCTGATGAAGTTAGCAGCGAGTGAATATGTTCAGATGTAGAGCCCTTGCCGTTTGTTCCTGCGATATGAAAAGATTTAAAAGAATTTTCAGGATTTTCAAGAAGAGATGAAATTTTCCGTATGTGCGAAAGTTCATACGAATCGAATTTCTGTGTTTTTTCGTTATTGATGAAAGAAGAAAGTATGGTTTCGATTTTATTCATAGATTTTTAATATTAAGTTGACCCGGTATGTTGAATAATTAGAATGCGGAATATTCTTATTTGCCGGACGGTGTTTATGTCAAGTGATAATGAAAAACAAAAACTTGTAGAAAGTGCTGTTGAACTATTCGGCATGATAGAAGACAGTACTGTTTTCAGGCAATATGCCGAATATTCTGCAAAAGTAAAAAATGATCTGGATGCACAGCGCCTCCTTGGCGAGCTTGTTGAAATGGGTAAGGTGATTGAAGAATCTCTCGAAAAGAATGATGATGCTTTTAGAAAAAAAGCAGAGTATGATCTGCTGAATAAAAAATTTGAGTCAAACGATACCGTCAAAAACTATCTGAAGTATCAGAAGATGTATCTTTCAATGATGAGTTCGGTGCGTTCCGTTATAAGTGATAAACTAAAAATATATTGACACAATAAAAATCATGTATTTTAGTATTGAAAAAATTTTGGAGGAACAGGTGAAAAAGATTTCTGTATTAGCTTTAATTGTATTGGCGGTTTCATTTGCCGCATGCAAAAAAAAGGGTGTTTCTGATGAGGTTCTTGAAACAAGATATCTTCAGTATAGAGCGAATGCTTATAAAGAGAAGGAACTTAATAAAAAAGACAACTGGCTTGCGACTCTTGAGAAAGGTGAAGCTGTGGGTCTTTTGGAAGAATTTGACGGTATAGATAATAACGGGAAACCCGCTAAAATAGCAAAAATTAAACTTTCAGATGATAGCGTCGGTTATACAAAGAGCGCATGGCTTGTAAAAAAAGTATACGCTATATTTCAGAAAGATGTAAAAGTTTTTAACCGCAACAATGAAGGAAGCGGACTAATAGGAAAAGCTGCAATGGGTTCAATTGCGGCAATGACTGAAGAAAAAGGCGGCTGGATTAAAGCCTATGTTATTCTTGAAAATGGAAAAACACGCGAAGGATGGCTTAAGGACGGATTTTCTGATTCAACAGATCATGTAACAGATGCCGTAGCATTTGAAAAAGGTTCAGCTCTTTATGCTTCTTCTGATGCAAAGTCAAAAGAAGATGGTGAAACCATTTTAAAAGAACTAGCTTCAAAGGCCAGCTTCCTTTCATCTGCTGCGTCCGATAAACTCGGTTTGGCAGGGAAGGCTGCAGATTCTTCAGATGAAGGATGGCAGGAAACAACTGAAACTACTGAATCTGCTGAATAATTTAATTTATTTGGGAAAAAGGCGGTTACATACCGCCTTTTTTTATTTTTAGAGCACAAATTTTCTTAATTAATTGACAAAATACACCGATTATAATTACATAACAGTAAGGGTTTTGTTCTAATAAGACATAATCTTTCACGGATGAATGTGACGCTAAGGAGGGTGTTATGAATATAAATGTGGATAACATCATTGGTTCTGCAGCAAAAATAAATAACAAGCGGAATTCAGAAAAATCAGCTTCCAGGGATGAAAATTCAAAATCAATTGACAGTGTTGAAATCGGAAAGAAAGTAAATACCCGCCTTGATTCGATAGATTCTGATCTTAAAAATATTCAGAGTTCATTATCTAAAAATCAAACTATACGCGAAAGTCTTAATCTTCTATTGGAAGAACTTTCAATGGGCGGATCAAAATCTGAATCCATTGTTAAAGAAGCTAAATATGCAGATGAAGCTGTTCTTGTTGATCTTTTTAAAGGCAGAGAACTTAATGAATCGAATGTACGTTCCCTTATTGATATGACTGATCAGAATATTTCCTCTGAAATTGCAAAACTTACTAAGCTGCAGATTGAAACGGAAAATATTTTTGCCTCTAATATGGCAGGCGGAGATCAGATAGATAAGGTAATAAAAAGTACCGAAACTGTTTTTCTTTCCGGCGGACATGTTTCAGCCAGCAACCGTCTTTCTGTTCTTAATGCCGATCTTGTCATGCGTCTAATTAAATAACTCATTCCGGGAAAGCTTTTATGCTTCCCGGTTTGCTGTGTTTTACCCCATAAGAATTATCTTTCTTGACGAATTACTGTACTGCTTGATATTAGTTTGTCTGGCGCTTTTAGCGTATTTGAAATAAGATTTACAGGATGTATTTATGAAGAATTTCTATGACGGTAAGGTCTATTTGTTTTTTTCAATGGTTTGTCTTGCTGTTTCAGTATTTTTATTTTCGGTTTCTTTTTATTCGGTAACAAAAGTTGAGCCAAAGGCTGCAAATTTTATAGCACTCGGTGAAAAAGCATCAGCCGGGAAAACGGATGCTATTGATGCCGCTGCCCAGAATGAAATGAATCAGAATTATACAGAAGCATATAATATTCTGAAAAGCGGTCAAATGTTTGCACTATATCAGAATTTTGACAGTAATTCGATGACTGTCAAAAAGGTTCTTGCGTATATGGATAACTTAGTTAAAACAAAAGGGAATTTTCCGCCTGATACTTCTATTTATCTCGGTACGCTTCTTGAAAGGAGACATTCGGGCGCTATGCTTGGAAGAAATACAGGCATATTTTTTGCTTCTCTTTCAATAGTTTCTTTATTATTCTTTTTTAATGAAAAGAGAAGAAAAGCTTCAAAATGATGCTTATAACGCGGGATCCTCTCCCGCGTTCTTCATGAATAATTCCATTCTCGCGGTGATGTTTTTATAAAGACACTTTGATGATTTGCAGTAATTGCATTCCGAATTATTTTCCCCGTCATTAAGATATATTCCGTTAAGCGAATATCGAGGATACATTATCATTTTTGAATTGATCTTTATTATATTATGATCGGGTTGTACAATAGAAAAAATTTCCGCACTTTTTTCGATTGGGATCATGTTGCCGGGAGTAAGGAGTGTTCCTGTTATAAAATTTTCTGATAACAGTTTGTTCTTAAGATTATAAAGTACATAATATGTGAGTGTTGATGCGATTATATCGTCAATAAGTCCTTTGTTGTAATCATCGTAGCTGTCTTCGGCGTTTAGTCCTGTTGTAAGCGTGAAAACTGCGTTTGAGAATTTTAAATAGCCGTTAATGGATTTTTCAGGATGAAGAATTTTATAAGCATAATAAGGATTGCATTTCTCAAATAATTCTTTTGTTCTTACTTTAATGTAAGATAAATACTTGTCTCCGAATTTAACACGGCGTGTTTCTTCTTCTATAAAGCATGTTATTTTTTCTGCAGTTATTTTCAATCGACCCCCGGTATGAGCAGTAATGTTTTATTATGCACATACCGGCAAATCTTTTTTTATTATGGATTTACAGTTTCCTTTTTTTCTTCTGCTTTGGCACTTTCGTTTTTATTTTTTGCATCATAATCCGGAACTCTTGCTTTTTCAATTCTAAAAAGCATCTTTTCTACATCAACTGCATCAGGTTTGTACTTCTCGGGTACGCGGTCGTCATAAATCGGATACTTTGTTATCATTCCCATCGTAATGCTGTACTTATTAAGAATATCATTGAGATTTTTTTCATTTAACACATGGAATATTTCTATTGCATCTTTTTTACCCTGACGGCAGTATTTTATAACTCCCATATATGTATCGATAATGAAATTGATTTCACGTTTTGTCTTTTTTTGTTTTGAAGAAATATAGAGATAATCCGGTGTTTCAAGAAGACGTCTCGCATCACCTAAACATTTATATCCGTTTTTCAGATTAGCTTCGATTTTCTGACGTTTGAAGAAATAGTAATAAGTCTTTGTGTCATAAGGTTTTTTTTCAACTAACGGATCAATGGGTCTGAAAAAGTATTTCCAGAGACCGCTGTTTTTCCCGTACTCCATTATCACACCGATGGCCTGCGTGGATACTGTATCAAGCATTTCCTTTGTTCTTACAATGTATCCGTCCGATATTTCCTTAGTAAAAATAATCAGATCAAGTTTTAAATCGGAATACAATTCAACCGATGTCGGAGGTGTTTCTTCATTCGGTTTTATTGCTTCATCTTCAAGAAAGCTTCCGCGTGCGAAGTTTTGTCCGTAATGAACTTCTGTTGCTTTTTGGAATTTCACCTTAAGTTCTTCGTATTTTTTCTTTTGTTCATCGGTTCCAAGATTGTCGACTATGATGCGCAAATCCCGTATCAAGCTGAGTGTATAAACATAATCTTCCTGAGATACAACAGCCGGAGATACGGCGGATAGGCCGGACCAGGCCGATATTAAAGTTATAATTGCTAAAAGTTTTATAAAAGTACGCATTTTCACCTGCCGACATTGCTCTTTCCTTTATAATCGGAAAATTCTTGACGCTTCTTTATTCATTTTATTTAATAAACCTGACAGCGAGGATCATAAAAACGCTTTTTGGCGACTAATGACAGTAATTTAAATATTTTTGTTTTGTTCTTTTTTGCCAATACAGAGGGTAAGATGGGTGATGATGTTAAGAAGATTTCTTTCAGGTCAAAAACACCTTTAAGATGTCCGATATGCTCAAATGAATTTTTCCGTGAAGAACTGTTTTCAGGCGGCGGAAGATTAATCGCAGGGAAACTTACCAGTGAATTGCGGCGTACCTATGAAGAGAATGCGAAATTCGGTAAAATATACCCGATGGCATATATCCTTAATGTTTGTCCAAGATGCCTTTACGTGTCCTTTCAAAAAGATTTTGAAAATCTTCTTCCTGAAGAAATTGATAAAATCAGAAATATGTCTCAGGCGCGCATTGATACTGTAAAAAAATATTTCGGAAATCTTGATTTTAATTCGGATAGAACCCTTGCTCATGGTGCTGCTTCATATCTTTTGGCAGTGGATATTTACGGATTGCGTAATAAAAAAGTTGCACCGACTTTTAAAAGGGCAATTGCCTCTATCCGTGCGGCATGGCTTTTTGCCGATCTTGCGAAAGAGAAGCCGGATATACCTTACGGTAAAATTTCTGAATTTTTCTATAACAAAGCATATTCGTTTTACGGTATGGTACTTGAACTGTTTCAAAACGGCGGTGAGCCTGTAGAAGCCGCCGGAAATCTCGGCCCCGATACCGATAAAAACTGGGGTTATGAAGGAGTTCTTTTTCTATATTCATCTCTTACGGTCAAAATAGGTGCAAGGGAATCCGATCTTCAAAAGAGGCTGGAAAATCTTGAGCGGACTAAACGTTATCTGAGCAGAATATTCGGAATAGGAAAATCGACTAAACAAAAGCCCGGTCCGTTGATTGATATGACCCGCGATATGTATGATAAAATGAATGCTATGATAGATGAGATCAAGGGTCAGTCAGAGCCCAATCAGTGAGAATAGCGGCGCTTCTTCAATACGACGGAAGTGCTTTCTGCGGATTTCAATTGCAGAAAGGGCTTGATATCCGGACTGTTCAAAGCGATGTTGAAAAGGCACTGGGTATTATTTTTTCTGTAGAAGTTAAAATAACTGCAGCCGGAAGAACGGATTCAGGTGTTCATGCTATGGGTCAGGTGATTCATTTTGACATACCGCGTGATATGAATCTGCAAAAGCTTGCTATCTCTATAAACGGAATTCTTGAAAAAGATGTTTCCGTTAAAAATCTTTTTATTGTTCCGGATCACTTCCACTCGCGCTATTCGGCGTGCGAAAGAGAATACAGATATATTATTCACAATCATCACTTGAGGAGTCCCTTCAGTCTTTACAGGGCTATGTGGGTTTCTCTTCCTCTTAATGTTGAAAGAATGCGCGAGTCTGCATCATATTTGATAGGAGAACACGATTTTGCTTCATTTTGTAAAACCTGTTCGGCATCCGAGGGAACTGTAAGAGAAATAAGCCGGATAGATATTCAAAAGCGCGATGATCTTATTTATATTGATATTGCAGGTAATGCTTTTCTTCATAATCAAATCAGAACCATTGTCGGTACGCTTGTTTCTATAGAGAAAAGCAAAAACGATCCTGGGATGATGAAGGAAATTCTTTTAAAAAAGACACGCCTTGCATCAGGAGATACTGCTCCGCCGTACGGACTATATTTTATGAATGTAAAATATGATCCTCCGCTTGAATCTTATGTTTCGGCATTTTGAAGTTTTAGCGGAAAAGTTTTCTGCGGCCTATGCTTACGGAAATTCTGTCAGGAAAATCAATTCCGAATTTTAGATCAGAATAAAGAGCATTATTTTTTCTTTTTGTTTTTGTCTTGTAGTTGACGCCGCGTTCTTCTCCGATGTTTTTTCCGCCGTAAAAAATTACAAACGGTGAAAGAAATAAGTCTTTGATGAATGAACTTTTTATATCTGCTGAAGATTCAATGCTCATTGAAAAGTCTCTATTTTCGAAAACTGATTTAATCTGTTTCAGTTCGGCGAATGCTGTTAATATTTCCTTTGATTTTCCGAAGACAAAACTGCCCGCAGTACGTTTCTGAATAAAAAGCTGATGAGAATATTCGATAGTATTTAATCCGGATTTAAGTTCTGCATATATTCTTTCAGAAATGAAATCAGATGTATTTCTCGAAGTATTTGCAGGAGATAAGTTTACTCCGTTACATGAAAAAAAAATTTCATCCGGATTTCTGCATATAATTGAAAAAGCAGCATTCGCAGGCGTATTTCTGAAAATATTTATTCTGGCATGGAAATGGCATAACGGATTAAGCTCTCCGGAGTCAGAAAATGAGATTTTTATTTCGGCATAATCATTCATAGTTAATCCACTTAGTAATATTTTTCCAGAAATACCAATTTGAGAAAATTGTAAAGCTCAATTTGAAATTCCTCTATATATTAGACCTGATATAGTTTGTTATTGACGCGATTTCAGCAGTAAGTCATATAAAACGTGCGGAGGATCTATGCGCAAAATTATTATGATCTCGTTCATAACCTTTTTTTCTTTTTTGAATGCGGAGAAGATAAGCCTTCCGGTTGAATCATTTACTCTTTCAAACGGATTAAAGGTTGTTATTGTTAAAAATAATGAAGTCGCGGTTGTTTCATGCCGTCTTTACTATTTTGTAGGATCAATGTATGAGGGTCCGGGCACAAGCGGTCTTTCTCATATGTATGAGCATATGATGTTTAAGGGAACTAAAATTCTCGGGACAAATGATTATAATAAGGAACTTCCATACATCCGCAAAATGGATATTATTGCAGAAAATATTCAAAAGCTTAAAGATTCGGGTGCATCTGATGATGACGCACGGATTGTTAAAATGAAAAAAGAAATCTATTCTCTGCTTGCTGAACAGAGAAAATATATAAAGAAAGATGAGATATGGGAAACTTACCAGAAAAACGGCGGTTCAAAGCTTAACGCCTGGACAAGTGATTATCTCACGGCATATCTTGTCACTTTACCTAAGAATAAGGTCGAACTTTTTTACTGGATAGAATCCGATCGTATGCAGAATCCCGTTCTGCGTGAATTTTACAGCGAACGCGATGTTGTTGCTGAAGAACGCCGTATGCGTTATGAGAATCAGCCGGTTAATTCCTATTACGAGAATCTTTTAGCAAGGTTTTATACCGTTCACCCGTTTAGAATTCCAACTATCGGTTATATGAGCGATATTCAGTCGTATACCCGGCCGAAAATGGAAGAGCATGTAAGAAAGTATTATACTCCTGATAATGCGATGATTGTTCTATCCGGAAACATAGATTCCAAAAAGGCCCGCAAAGATATTGAAAAATACTTCGGTAATATTCCGCGAGCGGTTAAGGTGAAGCAGAATGTTGTAACCAGAGAACCTGTACCTGAGGGGGAGACCCGGTATATCATGAGGGCGGAATCGGAACCGCGTATTGATATTATGTTTCATATTCCGCCCTATCCGCATAATGATGTTTTTGCCCTTGATGTCATTGAAGGTATTCTCGGCGGAAGAACCGGCCGTCTCTATAAGCGTCTTGTTGATTCAGAAAAAATATGTACCGATGCGGATGCTTCCAACTCATTCAGGATTCACGGAGGTTATTTTATTATTTCGGCATCGCTTATCGCCGGTACGGATCCGGTGACTGTTGAGAAAATAATTTATGATGAGATTGATAAAATAAAAACCAATCCTCCTTCTGATGAAGAAATGGAGAGAGTTAAAAATTCAATAAGATTCTCGTATCTTTCCGGATTGAAATCCCTTGAACGGATTTCTGATCAGATAGCCAGATTCGAAGCAATGGGAGGATGGAGAGGTATGTTTGATTATACGGATAAAATAATTTCCGTCAAGAAAGAAGATCTTCCGGCAGTAGCAGCAAGATATATGGTCAGGGGAAAGCAGACTGTCGGAATTATTGTCAATGCGAAATCTCAGCAGGAAGGGAAATAGTTTATGAGAAGAAAATCAGCATTTTTTTTAGCTGCTGCAGTCGTATTATTATGCAGTGTTCAGTATGCAGGGGCAAAAAATAAAATTGTTAAGCATCCGTCGCTTTTATCTTATGATAAACTTGATTGGAAAATTCCCGAAGGAAAAGAATCAAGAGTCATTTTGAAAAACGGAATAAAGCTGTATATTGCAGAAGATAAAACTCTTCCTTTGATAAGTATGGGAGTTATTATAAAGTCGGGATCGATTCTTGATGTAAAAGGCAAGGAGGGTCTTTCGTCATTGTTTGCCGTTCTTATGAGAAGAGGCGGTGTTAATGGATATTCGCCGGAAAAAATTGATGAAATTCTAGCCCGTTATTCTATAAATATCGGATTTAATTCCGACAATGACTCTCTTGTGTTTGCGGCAGATTTTTTATCCGAATATTCAGATACGGCTTTCGATATAATAGAGAAAATGCTGTTTAATCCGTCATTTGATGATAATATTCTTGCAAAGGAAAAAGCCATTGCTTCCGAATATGTGAAGTACCGTTTTGACGATCCTGAAAGTCTTCTTGGGGCAGCTTATATAAAGGCGATGTATTCCGGCAGTATAATTGCCGGTCTTGCTGATGAAAAGTCTATTGAAGCAATTACAAGAAAGGATTTAATCAATTATCACAGCGCTGTGATGAAAAATGAAAACATGATCATCTATATTTCTGGTAATTTTGATAAAAATGATATGACCGGGAAACTTGAAAAAATATTTTCATCGAACACAAATAAATCCAACACACCAATTGATTTCCCTTCTGTTGCAGTCAATACTCCGAATAAATGTTTAATTATCGACAGGAAGATATCGCAGTCGTATATCCGTATGGGTCTGCCGTTTATCAAAAGACCTCATCCTGATTATTATGCGCTGAGTATTGCAGGAATAATTTTGGGCGGTGGCGGTTTTACATCGCGTCTCGGAAGTGCTGTCAGATCGGATGCTGGTCTCACTTACAGCATTTACTCTCATGCTGAATCGAATTATACATATCCGGGAACTTTCTATGTTGATTTTTTCACAAGAAATGAAACATCAGCAAAGGCGGTTGCATTATGTCTTTATGAAATCAATAAATTTCTAAAAGACGGCATTACTGATGCTGAACTAGAAAGTGCAAAAAATATGCTAATAGAAACATTGCCTTCATATTTCCGTTCTCCCGGAGATATTGTGAGTACGTATGCCAGAAGTGATTATTATGGGAACCCTGATAATCATTATACGTCTTATCCTGATAAAATAAGAGCTCTTACAAAAAATGAAGTTATGGCTGCGGCTGAAAAATACATTAAACCTGAAAATTTCGTTTATGTAATTGTCGGGGATTCAGAAAAGGTAATGAATGTCAGAGAGGGTGATTTTTCATTTGCCGGTTTTTCACCTGTTATAATAAAGCCGGAAGACATTATGAAATACTGATTCTTTTTTCGTTTGTAAGGTTTTATTTTGTATTGAATTATTATTTTTTTCGATTATAATGAATTTTGCCGGGTACGGAATTAATACCGGAATAATGAGCTTACGGTGGTTTCGTTGAAAAAAATAAAAGATGATGCCTTTTTGAGTCTTTTTAATCTGTCGTCAAATCCGAAATTCATAATGGAGAAGGATTCGGGTAAAATTACTCATATCAATGAATCGTTTTCCCGCAGTTTCGGATATGATGCTAAATCATTAAAGAAGCTGAATGATGATGAATTCTGGGCCGGAGATAATTTTAAAACTAAATGGCTGGAGGAGCTTTCGAAGAAAGGGTCAGTTGTTGAATTTCCGGCATACTTTTATGATTTTTCGGGTGAAATACGAAGTGTCCTTCTGTATTCGGTTATTTCTAAAAATGATGACCTTGATATTATAATAACAGAAATAGTAGATAACACTGAGAAAGAAAAAATCGCCACAAATCTTCAGTCAACTATTCTAAAACTTAATGATGCTATGGAATCAATGATCAGCGTTATAGCTCATACAGTTGAATTGAAAGATCCGTATACAGCGGGGCATCAGAAAAGAGTTGCGATTCTTGCTGAAGCTATTGCCAGAAAAATGAAACTTCCGCAGAATGTTATCGAAGGAATAAGAATTGCTTCAATAATTCATGACATAGGAAAAATCGCTATTCCGGTTGAAATTCTTTCTAAACCCGGAAAACTTTCGCCTATGGAATTTGAACTGATTAAAACTCATTCTGTGGCGGGCTATAATATTCTTAAAGATATTGAATTTGAATGGCCGCTTGCCGAGATGGTATATCAGCATCATGAGCGTATTGACGGATCCGGATATCCCAGGGGGCTAAAAGGCGATCAGATTATCATCGAAGCGAAAATTATTTCGATTGCTGACGTTATTGAGGCTATTTCTTTTCACCGTCCGTACAGGCCTTCGCTCGGAACCGGTGTTGCTATACGCGAATTGAACGAAAAGTCGGGTATATTTTACGATAAGGAAATAGTAAAAATTTCTGTTGATATTCTGGCAGAGGGTATTGATCTTAGTTAATATGAGAAAAACTTCGCTTTTTGAAATACTTGAATCGATTTCTTTGTTCGCAAATTTCAGCAGGGATGAAATAGCCGAATTGATACCTCTTCTGGTTGAAAGAAAATTCCCCAAAGGCAGCCGCGTTATCAACAGAGGAGAAACCGGTGATTCGATGTTCGTTATAAAAGACGGTGAAGTCACTATCTGGTCGGACAATAATACGAATCTAGGTAATCTTCCGGCAGGATCTTTTTTCGGAGAACTCGCACTGATTGACAGACTACCGCGTTCGGCTACTGTTGAATGTGTTGAAGATTCAGTTGTGTATGAACTTTCCAAAAACGCATTTGATCCGCTGATTGCAGCAAATATAAGCATATCGAATAAGTTCTATTCTAATTGCCTGCACGAAACTTTCAAACGTTTCAGGAATATTGTTACTAATTTTACATTTTCTCAGTCAAATCTGCGCGAAAAAACAGCTGCACTTGATGAAATATCAAAAGATCTTCAGCATGCTGCACGAATGCAGCGTCTTTTCATCGGAACTGATTTTCTTGATTCTTCTGAATCTTTGCCTGGAGGAATAAGACGCAGTTATCTTTACAAACCGTGCATTGAAGTCGGCGGAGATTTCATTAACGTAAGAAAGATAAATGATTCTCTCGTATCATTCCTGATTGCGGATGTTTCGGGTCATGGAGTCAGTGCTGCAATGATAACCGGAGTTTTGAAAAGTGCGTTTACTATTTATTCCGAAAGTTTTTCCGACAAGCCGGCGCTTCTGATTAAAACACTCAACAGGCATCTTTCTTTGATGGTAAACAGCTATTTCGCTACATGTTTTTATGCTGTTGTTGACGTTAAGAACAAGCTGATCACAATGGCGAAAGCAGGGCATCCGTATCCGCTATTCTGGCGCAAAAACAAGGGAACATTTGAAAAAATAGATGTCAAAGGTGTAGCTCTGGGTATAGTCGATGATGCTGAATATGGTGAATTTGTAATTGATTACAGTCCCGGCGACAAACTGCTTTTTTTTACTGATGGTATAATCGAGCAGACTAATGCAGAGCGTAAAATGTATGGAGAAAATCTCCTTTCACAGTCCTTTATAAATCATATGGATAAGACATCTCATGATATTTTAGAAAATTTATTTGCGGATATGTCAGAATATTCGGAAAACAAACCTATTGATGACGATATAACCCTGCTTATGTGCGAGTTTTAAATGAATCTCAGTGATTTTGATTTTGACCTTCCTGAAAGGCTGATTGCCCAGAAGCCGCTTCCTGACCGCTCATCTTCGAAGCTTCTTGTGATGGACCGGAAAAACGGCGTATTGAAGCATGATGCGTTTTCTCATATAGACTCATACTTGAGAAGCGGTGATCTTTTGATTTTTAATAATGCAAAAGTTATCAATGCAAGACTTTATTTTATCCGCGAAAGCGGAGCCAGAGTCGAGTTCGTTCTTTCTTTCAGGCTGAGTGATAAAATATGGTATGCAATATCAAACCGTACAAAAAAACTCCATCAGGGAGAAGTTCTTATTTCTGAAAATGATTCATCCGTGTCAATTAATGTGCGCGGTCGCAGCGGTGATTATGTTGAAATAGAAACATCAGTTTCGTTTGATGAAGATATTCTGAGAGCAATAGGAGAGGTTCCGCTTCCTCCGTATATCCGCAGGGACGCAGAAAATTCTGATATGGAAAGATATCAGACCGTATACGCAAAAGAAGCCGGAGCTGTTGCGGCTCCGACGGCAGGACTTCATTTTACAAAAGAACTCATTCAAAAAATTGATGATAAAGGTGCGGAATGCGCCTATCTGACACTGTTTGTATCGTGGGGAACTTTTTCTCCGGTCAGGCACGACGATCTTTCATTGCATAAGATGCATTCGGAAAAATATTTTTTAAGTGAAATTGTTGCTTCAAAAATAAACTCTGCGAGAAAAGATGGCAGAAGAGTCATTGCTGTCGGAACTACTTCTCTGCGTGTTCTTGAATCAACTTTAAATGGCGGTGAAAATGTTCCGGGTGAGGGAGTAACTGATATATTTATACACCCGCCATATGAAGTAAGATCATCAGATTGTCTGATAACGAATTTTCATACGCCGAAATCTACTCTTTTAATGTTGGTGTCTGCGTTTGCCGGATATGAAAATATCATGAATGCATACCGTATTGCCGTTGAAAATGATTACCGTTTTTTTTCATACGGTGATTCGATGTTTATCGGAGATTTATGAAGATATCCGTTTTTTATGAAAAGCTTATTGAAATATTTCATCCAGAGATTCAAGAGGACTGGGATAATTCAGGAAAACAGCTCTTTTTCGGTGATGATGAACTTACCGGAATTATGACTTCTCTTGATTTTTCTCCTTCGGTGCTTGAACAGGCCGTAACTGATTCTGCAAATTTAATAGTTACTCATCATCCGTTTTTTTTTGAAACGGTAAAATCCTTTGATTATTCTGAATCTCTTCAGAGTGCGTTTATAAGAGCTGCTGCAAAAAGGATATCGATTGTTTCTTTTCACACCTGTGCAGACAGATTATATCTCAAAGATCTTGCAGAATCAGCATTCGGAAAAAATTGTTCGGTTTCAGATGACGATTTATTTGCTTTTTCTGATTTTTCCGGAATAACACTTTCGGGTCTGATTGAATGCGTTAAAAAGAATTTGTCGATTGAGAGGCTTTCTTATTGCGGAATTGAATCGATGGAATTGAAGAAAGTCGCTTTTTTAAACGGTTCAGGCGGCTCTGAAGCTGAAAAAATTTTAAAAAAAAGCGAAATAAACGGAATAAATTGCGTTATAACTGGTGATGTCACTTTTCATAAGGCTCATTTCGCCGAAGCGAACGGATTTGCGATTATTGACGCTACTCATTTCGCTACAGAGAAAAAGATTACCGACCTTATGAAACGCGATATTCGCGACTGCTTGACAAATAATGCTCTTTCTGGTGTTAAGGTAGTAAGTGCTGTTGAGCGCAGTCCTTTGAAAATATGCTGACGGGGGAACCATGCTTTTAAGTATTGATAAAGTTTTAGCGATGCTTTCCGAGGGAAAGGACATTGAGAAGATAGCGGTTTCGGCCGGTACAGATGTGAAAGATGTGGTTGAATTCATTGAAGAAGCCCGTTCGCTCTTGATGAAGTATGAACCTGATAAATCCCGCAAGAAAATTGTTATAAAAAAGAAAACTGAAATGAGCGGAGATGAGATTGAACTTTTCGCAGGCGCTGATTTGTCAGCTGTTCCTGTTGAAAGTTCGCTTAAGATCTTTGCGGCGGTTTTTAAGAAAACCGATCAGTATGCATCCGGTATATTAATAAAAGATTTTTCTGATACGCTTTTAGGCAAAGTTCATTATTCTCTCACCGATAATTCTGAAAAAGAAGCGCTTTTTTCAACAATGATAAAATCCATGCGGATTGCTTCATATTTCAAAACGAAATCGCTTAGACTTTATATTGACAATTCTCCTGTAATGCGTCTCGTTCAGGGAAAGGATGAACCGGCGGATCAGAGGATAGCTGATCTTTTGTTGTCGTTTAATGAAATTTACAGTTCTTTTCCTGATGCCAGGGTTGAAATTCTTTCTCCCAGTCAGAATGACGGTGCGAAATATCTTTCTCAGAAACGTATAAAAAAGGATAAGAATTCATAGAATGTCCGCATCCGAGATTGCACAGCCGGAAACTGTTTCTCTTAATTCGGAAAAGTATAGTGCTCCGTTTAGGCGCTTGATGGCCGCACGGGGATGTTCTGATGATAATGTGCTTCGTGAATATTTGAGACGAGACAGGCTTTTTTCTGAATCGCCTTTTGATATATCTCAGATGAAAGAAGCCGTTGATTTGCTGAAGGCTTCACTCCGGGAAAAGAAAAAAATATTTATTTTTTCTGATTCTGATATAGACGGTTTGACTTCTCTGACAATAGCCCGGAATCTTTTTGATAAGATCGGTTTTAATTACTCATATGATTTTCCAAAGGGGAACGAAAGATTCGGATTGAATAAAAGAGCTGTTGAAGAAGCTGCGCAGAAAGGCTGC
>Ga0255345_1001950_pt1 | contig 27815 bp, 21 predicted proteins | sample wastewater_treat_6_FD_192415 | JGI IMG/M metagenome (GOLD analysis project Ga0255345, IMG submission 192415) | Wastewater microbial communities from Lulu Island WWTP, Vancouver, Canada - plant20 | ecosystem: Engineered > WWTP > Wastewater > Unclassified | place: Canada: Vancouver, British...
TAATAGGAAATACAGCCAATCCATTAGGAGAAAAACTGCCAACTTATGCTCGTTCAATTAAATTTAGGTTAACAGTACGCGATAATAAAGCAGGTGGAGGAGGTGTAACTTATGGCAATACTCCTCTAACATTAACGGTTGTAAATACCATTACTCCGTTTTTAGTTACAAATCCCAATGTTATATTGACATGGCCTGCTTTAAGTCAGCAAAATGTAACTTGGGATGTTTCGGGTACTGATCAAGCGCCAATATCCGCAACTAACGTAAATATTTTATTGAGTACGGATGGTGGTTACACTTATCCGATTACGTTAGCAAGTTCAGTGCCTAATAGTGGGTCATATACTGTTACATTACCGAATTTAACTACAACTACTGCTCGTATAATGGTGAAACCGGTGAACAATGTTTTCTTCGATATAAGTAATAAAAACTTCACTATCTCTTCGCCACAAGGTTTGTCTGATAACCCTATCGAAAATCAATCAGTAAGTGTATTCCCAAATCCTACTGAAGGAGTGTTTACTTTCTCTTGGGCCGGAAGTTATAAAGGTGATGTTGATGTAATGATTACAGATGTAACCGGCAGGATGGTAGCCCAAAAGAAATTGTATAAATCGGAAGCAGGACTTATAGAGTCGTTTGATTTATCAAATTTTGGTAAAGGAATCTATACATTAGTAGCGCAAACTCCGGAAGGTAATGCAGTTAGAAAAGTAGTGATAGAATAATCAAAAATATTCATGAAGCTAAGGCTATCTCATAACGGGGTAGCCTTTCTTTTTTTGATTAAGCCAAAAGTGATTAGTTGCAAAAAGCGTGCAAAAGCGATTAAGTGATTGATAGATAGTATTGTCCGGGGTTATGTTTGCAGCTATTTTAGCTATTCGGACTTGAAATGAAGCCTGTAATATCCTGCACTTAAAAAATCCCTTTTGCTTATTTATTACGTAAATTTGAACTTTCGAATTATATGCAAGTCTTACGTAAGTTTATTTACCTCTTAGTGTTTCTTATCGTCGTTTCGGCGGTGGGATTGCTAATCTATCTTACTTCTCAAAAGCCACAGTATTCCGGCAGTATGCAGGTTGCGGGTTTAAAAGAACAAACAGAAATCATCTACGATTTTTACGGTATCCCACATATCTATGCCGACAATGAAGAGGATGCTTATTTCGCATTAGGTTATGCGCATGCACAAGATCGATTATTTCAGATGGAGATGGTTCGTCGAGTGGCTTCGGGACGATTGGCTGAAATACTTGGACCTGATTTCGTAAAGGTAGATGCTTTCTTCAAAACACTGGGACTCGAAGAACATGCGAAGATGTCGCAGCAGTTATATCTGAATAGCGATTCATTGCCATATCAACGAGCAGCTCGTGCTTACTTAGCGGGCTTAAACGAATTCATTGATAAAGGAAGAACTCCGGTTGAATTTATGATGATGGGAATTCCGAAGCATAAATTTACTTTGAGTGATATGTATTTATCGGCGGAGTATATGTCGTTTAATTTTGCGATGGCGTTTAAAACAGATCCTTTGATGAGTTTTATTTATCGTCGTTTAGGTAAAGGATATTATCAAGATTTGGTAACGTCGTTTGTGCCAGGTACAGAAACTATTCCTGTTCATTCTATTCCCGATACTTCATTGTCGCACAATGTAGCATTCAATACTATTCAAAAAATTCTCGATCAGATTCCAGTTTCTCCTCTCACAGGAAGTAATTCGTGGGTGGTTGGTCCTTCGAAGTCGAAGTTGGGCAAGGTGTTGTTTGAAAACGATACACATATTGCATATGGACAACCTGGTGTATGGTACGAAGCACATATTGAATATCCTGGATTTAGTTTTTATGGAAATCACTTAGCAGGATGGCCATTCGCTGCTATCGGTCATTCGAAAAATCAAACATGGGGATTAACAATGTTCGAGAATGATGATCTCGATTTCTTCTCTGAACGAATTAAGCCAGGTGATAGTACACAATATTGGTCGGACGGAAAATGGGTATTCTTGAACGAATACAAAAAAGTAATTTATGTAAAAGGTGGCGATGATGTAACACTAACGGTGAGGGTTACCCGTCATGGGCCATTAATGCAAGAAGTAATGCCAGAGTGGAAAGCGGTAACACAAAATGCAGTAGCGGCATCATGGACTCATTTAAAGTTTCCTTGTAATTTATTGCAAGTAACCTATGATTTAGACCATGCTAAGAACATAGATCAAACACGCTATGCCGTTTCGCAAATTATTTCTCCTGGATTAAATGTGATGTATGGCGATTCGTCAGGAAATATTGCGTGGTGGGCCGCGGGACGACTAATAAAGCGAGCGAAAGGTGTTGATCCTGTATTGTTGCAAGACGGATCAAGATACACGATTGATCCTTCGGGCTACTATGATTTCAAAGATAATCCGCATGCAGAAAATCCTCCTAGCGGATATGTGTACAGTGCCAACAATCAACCCGACACAATGACGGGCGGAGTATATTATCCCGGCTATTATACTCCCGAAGATCGAGCAGTGCGAATTAATCATTTGCTAAATGAAAAACGCAACTATACCATTGACGATATGCAACGAATAAGTTTTGATGCTGTATCGCCAAATGCTCCTTTGATTGCACGTGCCATTATAGAAGGTACGAGTAAATCAATGATTAAAAAGTCGCAAATTTATTTTGAAGCATCTCGCAAATTATTGTTGTGGAATGGTGATCATCAAATGCATGATGTAGCTCCAACAATCTACTATAAGCTTATCTACAATGTACTTCAAGCTGCGATGGAAGATGAGTTAGGAAAAGAAAATCTTAAAGTGTTCGTTAATACGCATGTGATGAAAAATACTTTAAGTGCATTAATGCAAAATGATAGTTCGATGTGGTGGAATGATGTTACCACCAAAGATGTAGCTGAAACACGTACGATGATTTTTGATAAGGCATACGAAAAAACGATGGTGGAGTTAGTTCAAGAGCTCGGAATGAAAGTTGGTGGATGGGAGTGGGGAAAAGTGCATGTGCTTGAACATGTTCATCCGATAGGAATGAAAAAACCATTTCATTTAATTTTTAATGTTGGACCTTATGCAGTTCCTGGTGGACCAGAAGTGATTAATCAAAGCGGATTTGAATTGTCGGATGAAAAGATGCACAAAGCAAAGTATGGTCCTGCTATGCGTATTGTACTCGACTTTGCCGATGTGGAAAATTCAAAGAGTGTATTGCCAACCGGACAATCGGGGAATATAATGAGTCGCTATTATTTCGATCAGGCTGTTTTGTATAACAACGGAAAGTTCAGGAAACAAAAAATGAATCGTAGTGAGATTGAGAATAATAAGATTGGGCGATTTATACTTCAGCCTAAAGTGAATTCCGGTAATTAAATTGATTGAAATAATTTCACAATTTTATTGACCATAGTTTGAGCAATCTTCTCGTTCGATTCGTGCGTCCATCCTCCAATATGAGGAGATAAAATTGCGCGATCACTTTGGATAAGATATTGAAATGGTTGCGGTAATTTCGTGGCATCTAAATTTTCAAATGAAATCGATTCGTATTCCAAAACATCAAGTGCAACAGTAAGAACTTGTCCTGATTTCATTGCTTCAGTGAGAGCAGCTGTATCAACTACTTTTCCTCTGGCAGTATTAATTAATCGAATTGGCTTTTTGAACTTGCTCAAAAAATCAGCATTCACCATTTTAAGCGTTTCTGCTGTGAGCGGTACATGCAAACTAATAATATCTGCTTGCTCAAAAATAGTATCTATAGATACTTGCTGAACATAAGGATATTTTTGTTGATCGATTGAGATATATGGGTCATATACCAACATATTTACCTCGAAGCCTTGAAGCTTTTTAGCAAATGCTGTCCCCATATTCCCGAAACCGATAATGCCGAATGTTTTACCTTGAATTTCGTCGCCTCTGTTCTCTTCGCGTTTCCAAATACCGCGGCGTACTTCATTGTCGGCACGTAAGAGATGGTTCATCATTGCCAAGAGCATTCCGATAGCATGTTCGCCAACGGCATCTCTATTTCCTTCGGGTGCATTTATTAAATTGATTCCGTATTTAGTTGCAGCATCGGCATCGATATTTTCCATTCCCGCTCCTGCGCGTGCAATAAATTTCAAATGAGAAGCTTTCGATAAAAACTCGGCATCAATTTTAAAACGACTTCGGATAGCCACACCGTTATATTCTTTGATGATCGACAAAATCTCATCTTTACTCATAGCATAACCTTCATCGCATACGAATCCTAGTTGTTCGAGGTTCGACTTGAAAGAAGGATGTAAAGTATCGATTAAAAGAATTTTCCCTTTCATTTTATAAAAGAGTTCCTTTAAGAATAGTTGAAGCGAAGCTAAAGTAAATAACCAGTCCGGTTACGTCAACCATTGTTGCGATAAATGGAGCAGAAGAAGTTGCAGGGTCTAATCCCAGTCGCTTTAAGAAGAGTGGCATCATTGATCCCATGATAGTTCCCCAAAGTACGACGCCGAAAACGGAGAAGCCGATAGTAAGTGCAATCAAGAGCCAATGTGGACCGTATATATCAGTAAAGAAATGCCAAGTAGTTACACGCGAGAATCCAATGAATCCGAGAATTAGTCCGAGGTATAATCCCGTAACAATTTCTCTTCTCATAATTCTCCACCAATCAATAACAGTAATTTCGCCAAGTGCTAATGCACGAATAATAAGCGTAGACGCTTGAGATCCGCTATTTCCACCACTCGAAACGATGAGCGGAATAAACAATGCTAATACAACGGCTTTATCGATTTCATTTTCGAAAAACGACATTGCAGAAGCCGTAAACATCTCACCGATAAAGAGGATGATGAGCCATGGTGCACGTTTACGTAACATCTGCGTAAGCGAAACATCCATGTATGGTTCTTCGAGTGCTTCAACCGCACCGATTTTCTGAATATCTTCTGTATCTTCTTCTTTCGCGAGTTGTAAGATATCATCGACAGTAATGATGCCGAGAAGCAATCCTCCAGCATTCGTAACAGGCAAAGCCACTCGATTCGATTTTCCGAAAACTTTAATGGCAACCTCTTCATCGTCGGTTACCAATAATGAAACATATTTCCCATCGAGAATATCTTTCACGGGAATATGATCTTCAGAAAGAAGAACATCACCAATTCGAATGTCATCTACCAGATAACCTTTTTCGTCAACGATATAAATTACATCGAGCGTTTCTGAGTTCTCTCCATGGCTGCGAATAAAATCGATGATCTGCTTTACCGTCCAATCTTGATTCACGGCCACATAATCGGGCGTCATCAAACGACCAATAGAATCTTCGGGGTAACCAAGAAGTGATAGGGCTACGCGACGCTCTTTCTGAGTAAGAAGTTTGAGTACTTTATTGAGATGATCAGGGTCGAGTTGCTCTAAGAATGCCGTACGGTTATCGGGCGACATATCATTCAAAATAAGCTGTACTTGCCTGTATCTCAGTTCGTTAATCAGTTCAACCTGATCGCCGAATTCTAGTTCCTCGAAAGTTTGGTAAGCTTGCTCCCTGTCGATAACGTTAAACACGAAAGCCTGGTCAGTAACGTTTAAGTCACGACAAAGCTCTGCTAGCTCTTGAGGAAGCCAGGTTTCTAACTTTTCCTCGAGAGTATCCTTATCTCCTGACTCAATCAGCCCAATAATCAATGGCTTTTCGATTTCCGGTTGCATAAGCTAGCTCGTTAGGATTAACAATTAATACAGTACCAACACTCGCGTTGACGGCGCGAAGGTAAGGAATCACCCTCTTAAAAACACCCTTAACGAAAAGATAATCTAAAGAAGGATTACGCCGGGCGTTCTACTGCTTTTTGTGGGTGTTGTCCGTACGCAGGACATTTTTCTCTTGATTTGCAAGATATTGCGCAGGCAGCTATAAGCCCGAACAAAATAAATAAGATGGATTTGCGCATGTGGCGGTTTAATTCAACAATTCGTCGCAAATTAAACGATTTTTAAGATGAAAAAAGTCTTAAGTTCAATATTTTCTTACACACTGGTTTTCAGATTTCTGTGGGAAACTTTTTTGCTGCCGGTGAAATTTGGTCTGTTTTAGCTTCATTTCTTGCTTCCTTTGCACTCCAAATCTATTCAACTTTATGAAATTTTATTCCATTTCAGCTTGTTTGCTGCTACTATCAGCATCAATCAGTTTAGCTCAAACGGTAAAGGAAGTCCAGTTAAATGAAGTGCAGTCGACCGCTGCTCGATTTTCTCTTCCAACCGCCAATGTAGCCCGTACCATTCAAATTATTACTGCCGATGACATCCGAAAAAGTGCAGTGAAAACCATCGACGATGCCTTAGAGTTGGCATTAGGTGTTGATGTTCGATCTCGTGGGCCTTTCGGCGTACAAAGTGATATTTCTACAGCGGGAGGGTCGTTTGAACAGACTTTAATTCTCGTGAATGGCATTCCAATGACTGATCCGCAAACCGGACATCATATGATGAATTTGCCCATCACTTTAGATCAAATAGATCATATTGAAGTAGTGCAAGGCGGAGCTTCGCGTGTGTTTGGAGCAAAAGCATTCACCGGAGCTATCAATATTATCACTAAAAAAGTGGAGGATAATAGCGCTGCTGTTCAAATTGCAGGAGGCGAATATGGTTATTACAATGTGCAAGGTAGTGCTTCCGTTAAGTTGAATTCAACAGGATTAATGATGTCGGCGCAAAAAGCTGCCTCTGACGGATATATTACCAATACCGACTTCGATAACCGAAATTATTCGGCGCAATGGTCGGGGAAAGTGAAATCGATTTCATTCAATGTGATGGGAGGAATCAATCACAAAGCATTTGGTGCTCAAAATTTTTATACTTCAGCATTCCCCACTCAATTCGAAGAAACGCAATCGCGAATGGCAAGTGCGTCGTTGGCTTACGATAAAGAAAAATTATCGGTGCGAGCAGCGGGATATTATCGTCGACACTTCGATCGATTTGAATTGTATCGTGAAGGTGATGATTGGTATAAACGCGTAGGAAATTTGTTTATCATGGGAACAGATACTGCACCTTCGTGGTACACCGGACATAATTATCACCGTACAGATGTGCAAGGAGGAAATTTAAATATTGCTTATCGTTTAAAATCACACTTGATATCTATCGGTGGTGATATGCGTCACGAGGAAGTATTAAGTAATGTTCTGGGAGAAAATTTATCATCAACGGTGCAAGCAGCTGGTGAACCCGTCTATGCAAAATACACAAAGGGAACATCTCGTGATGAAATGAATTTGTATGTTGAAGATCAAATTACCTACAATCGATGGATGGTTTCTGCGGGATTGATGACGGCGATAACTAGCGACTATGGAACACGACTTTTTCCTGGTGCAGATTTGTCATTTAAATGGTTTTCAAATGTTCGGCTATACGCAAACGTTAATACCGCTGTGCGCTATCCTACATTCACCGATTTGTATTACAACAGAGGAGGAGCTGTGGGAAGTAAAGATTTGAAGCCTGAAACATCATTGAATTATGAAGGAGGATTTCGTTATTTCAACGGACCATTATCGGCGCAAGTAGCAGTATTTAGGAGAGAAGCAAAATCGTTAATTGACTGGATTCGTGTGAACGGAGAAACAACAACGAAGGCAGCTAATATTACCGAAGTGAATTTTACGGGAGTAAATGCATCCTTCCTTGTTGATTTCAAGAAAATGCCATCAACTAATTTTGTCTTTACTAGCTTACGCATCAATTATTCTTATGTAGTTGCAGATACTGCGAGTAATAATTTCGAGTCAAATTACGTGCTAGATTATTTAAAACATAAGTTGTCGGTCATAGCAACGCAAGAATTGGCGGGGTCATGGACATTAAACTGGACAGTAAACTATCAAGATCGTGAAGGAGGATACGTAAAAACAGGAGCTTCTAACGAGACCGCATACCCTGCCTTTTACACACTTGATGGAAGAGTAAAGAAGTCGACACGATTTGCAGATGTTTATGTTGACGTAAATAATATCTTCAATGCGAAATACGAAGACTTAGGCAATATAGAACAACCGGGAAGGGTAATATCAGCAGGAGTTGCCTTTCGAATTAATTAAATAAAGGAAAACTTGAAATGAGAGTCGGTTTTAAAATTCCGGCTCTCATTTTTTATAAGAGAGCTATTTGTATCTTCACAAATAAATTAAAGTAAAAATGTCGGGGACTGAAGACGTAAAGATTGAAGAAAGTTGGAAGAGACATCTTTCAGATGAGTTTGCAATGCCATACTTTCAACAATTAAAAACATTTCTGAAGAACGAGAAAATCTCGGGACAGGTAGTTTATCCTCCGGGCAATAAAATATTTGCTGCATTTGATTACACTCCATTTGATAAAGTAAAGGCCGTAATCATTGGACAAGATCCATATCATGGAGAAGGACAAGCCAACGGACTATGTTTTTCTGTTGCCGATAATATTCGCAAGCCTCCTTCGTTACAAAATATATTCAAAGAATTGCAAAGTGATGTTGGGGTGCCAATACCGAGTAGCGGAAATCTGGAAGCATGGGCGAAGCAAGGAGTATTATTGCTCAATGCCACATTAACAGTAAGAGCGAATACGGCAGGATCGCATCAACAAAAAGGATGGGAGCAATTTACGGATGCAGTAATTAGAACGATATCGGCACAAAATGAAGGAGTCGTGTTTTTATTGTGGGGAAATTTCGCAAAACAAAAAGCGCCGATGATCGATACGTTTAAGCATTTCATTCTGGAAGCGGCTCATCCATCGCCATTGGCGAGAACCGGATTTGCGGGATGTAAACACTTCTCGAAAACAAATGCAATTTTGGAGTCAATTGGGAAATCACCTATTGATTGGAGTTTGTAAATTGAAGAAAACTTGAATAAAAAGAGCATATACATGATTTTGTTTTTGCTGTCGCAACTAACGGTGACGGCACAACGAAATATTATGTTCATGACAACAGAAAATAATAGAAAGCATCAGGTAGAGAAGGCGCAAAGTAAATTTGAAAAATTAATTACTGCCGACACACTTTCCATACTTTCTGCAATCAATAAAGTGCAACAAGATTTTTTTGCGGAAGGATATCTCACCGCAGGTGTGGACAGTATGCCGGTGAATGGGAATACGCAAGTAGTTTGGTGGAAGGTAGGAGAAACTTATTCGCTAGTTCAATTGCGAATGCTGCCGGAAACTGCATCCATCTTATCACAATCGGGATTACGAGTGGTTAATTTTGAAGGGAAAGCTTTTTCTCCCGGTCAATATTCGCGATTGACAAGTAATGTTCTGAAATATTGTTCAAATAACGGCTATCCCTTTGCGTTAGTAAAACTAGATAGTGTCGAAATTAATGGTGCAAATATTTCTGCTTCATTTGTACTCGATAAAGGTCCGTTGATAGTTTTAGACACAGCCATTGTAAAAGGCAATGCAAAAATCTCGGAAGCATATTTGTTTAATTATCTTTCATTGAAGCCGGGCTCAGCATTCAACGAATCGCAGTACAAAAAAATATCATTAAAATTAAAAGAGCTCCCATTTGTTGCTGAAGCGAGGCCCTTTGAAATAGAATATATGCCTGGATTAGCTCGTCCCGTATTTTATTTGCAAAATAAAAAGGCAAGTCAATTTAACGGAGTGGTAGGAGTACAACCTGACAATGCCAATGCAGGGAAAGTGTATGTGACAGGAGATGTAAAATTGCGATTGCACAATGCGTTTGGTAGAGCGGAATTGTTCGATTTAAATTGGAATAATCCTTTGCCAAGAACGCAAGATTTGAAAGTGAAAATGAGTTATCCATTTATATTGGGGTTGCCATTTGGAATCGACTTCGACTTAACACTCTTTAAAAAAGATACGATTTTTTTAGAGATTAATCGCCAATTAGGATTTCGATATTTGCTTGCAGGGAATAATTCAATTCGTGTATTTGCAGGAAAGAAAACCAATGATTTGATAAGTACAAAAGGATATTCATCGGCAACAACATTACCGGAATATGCCGATGTAACGGGACTGAACTACGGATTAGGATTGCAATTAGAACACCTCGATTATCGATTAAATCCGAGGCGAGGTTATGCGCTTGACGTTTCTGCATCGGCGGGCACGCGAACCATCAACAAAAATGCAAAGATCAAAGCCGAATTATATGATAGTCTCGAATTAAAGACAACTCAATACAAAGCCGAAGCCAACGCCGATGTGTTCTTTCCGATCGGGCAACGAGGGGTCATTGATTTTGGAGCAATTGGTGGATTTGTTGAAAGTCCTTCGTTATTTAGCAACGAACTCTATCGATTCGGAGGATTAAAAACGCTACGTGGATTTGATGAATCATCATTAACGGCATCGCGCTATGTAATTGGTAAGGCAGAAGTGCGAATGATATTAGAGCAAAACGCCTATTTGTTGCTTTTTTACAATCAAGCATACTATGAAAACAGGAGCAACGACGCCTTTTTTAGCGATCATCCCTACGGATTTGGGGCCGGAATAACCTTCGAAACCAAGGTCGGAATCTTCTCCTTTAACTACGCATTAGGGTCGCAGCAAGACAATCCGATATTATTCAGGGCTGCCAAAATTCACTTCGGATTGCTCAATTATTTCTAAAATAAAGAGAAAATAGCTGTTTTTGAGGGTTTTTCATGCCTTTTCGTCAGTGATAATGCTTCCATGCTCCTCTAAAAAGCGGTATCTTTGCACCCATGTCGCACAAATCCGGTTTCGTAAATATTGTTGGAAAACCCAATGTAGGCAAGAGCACATTGATGAATGCGCTGTTGGGTCAGGATCTATCCATCGTGAATGCCAAAGCGCAAACCACCCGTCACCGAATCAAAGGAATTCTGAATGATGAAAACTATCAGATAGTCTTTTCGGATACACCGGGCATCATGAAGCCGGCTTATAAATTGCATGAAAGGATGCTAGGAGCGGTTGAAGAAACCTTCACCGATGCCGATGTAATTCTTTATGTAACGGAAATCAACGATAGAAATATCGATGAAGAGTTAAAGATGAAGTTAACATCACAATTAGTACCAGTTTATGTTATCATCAACAAAATAGATACGGCCGATCAGGCGAAAGTAGAAGAAGCAGTAGCGCATTGGAAAGAAATGTTGAATCCGAAAGAGATTCTTCCGATATCGGCATTGCATAAGTTTGCTATTGATGTCATGGTAAGTAAGATACTTGCTGAATTACCGGAAGGGCCTGCTTACTTCGATAAGGATGATGAATCGGTAAGTGATCGTAATATGCGATTCTTTGCAGCAGAGATTATTCGTGAACGAATTTTAAGTTTGTATCAACAAGAAATACCTTACTCGGTAGAAGTATTGATTACAGGCTATAAAGAAAGTGAAACGATCGATAGAATTTATACTACGATCTATTGCGCGCGCGAAACACAAAAAGGAATATTACTTGGGCATCAAGGAAAGGCAATAAAAAAACTCGGTATTGAATCGAGGAAAAAGTTAGAGCAAGTACTCGAAAAACAAGTGCATTTAGAATTAACAGTAAAAGTACTCGACGATTGGCGTAACAATGAAAATATGCTTCGTAAATTCGGGTACGATCAATAATACAATCAATGGCTAATATAGTTGCAATAGTAGGACGTCCGAATGTAGGGAAGTCAACTTTATTTAATCGATTAACAGAATCAAGAAAAGCAATCGTAGATGAAACAGCGGGAGTTACACGCGATCGACACTATGGTAAAGCAGATTGGATAGGAAGAACATTTTCGGTAATTGATACTGGAGGATATGTTACTGGATCAGACGATATTTTTGAAGGAGAAATTAGAAAACAAGTTCAATTAGCTATCGATGAAGCAAACGTAATTTTGTTTGTTGTTGATGTTGCTGACGGATTAACTGATCTCGACAAAGAAGTAGCCAATATGTTACGTCGTTGCAAGAAGAAATTATTTCTAGTAACGAATAAAGTGGATAGCTCTAAGCGTATTCATGAAGCAAATGAGTTTTATGCTTTAGGCATGGGCGATATTTATCCGATATCTGCGATGAGCGGTAGCGGAACAGGAGAGTTATTAGATGCGATAGTAGAAGTATTTGATCCGGAAGATGTAGAAATTCCGGAGTTGCCGCGTATTGCAATTATCGGACAACCTAACGTAGGAAAATCATCGTTGTTAAATACTTTGATAGGAGTAGAGCGTGCAATTGTAACTCCGATAGCAGGAACTACGCGTGATACTTTGTATACTCGTTATCAAAGTTTCGGATTCGATTTTTTATTGATCGACACTGCGGGATTAAGAAAGAAAAGAGTAGTTAAAGAAGACATCGAGTTTTATTCGGTAATGCGCTCCGTTAGAGCTATTGAAGAAGCGGATGTTTGTTTAATGATGATCGATGCAACAAAAGGTATTGCAGCTCAAGACATGAACATCTTCCGTCTTTGTGAGCGAAACAAAAAAGGAGTTGTGATATTGGTGAACAAATGGGATCTAATGGAAAAGGAAACCAACACCATGAAAAAATATGAAGACACTATAAAAGAGAAGTTAAGTCCTTTTGTAGATGTTCCGATTATTTTCACCTCAACTTTAACGAAGCAACGTGTGTTTAAGGCACTCGAAACGGCGATTAAAGTTTACAATAATAAAACGACAAAAATTTCTACGTCGAAGTTGAATAAAATTATGTTACCGTATGTGCAGAATTATCCGCCGCCGGCAACGAAAGGAAAGAATATCAGTATTAAGTATGTAACGCAATTGCCGGGTTACGCACCAACTTTTGCATTTTTCTGTAATTTACCACAATACATTGGTGAATCGTATAAGCGATTTGTAGAAAACAAGATGCGTGAAAATTTCGACTTCAGCGGAATACCAATTACACTGTATTTTAGAAATAAAGAAAAAGAAAAAGAGCTGGAATAATATCTATACTGTTGCTATTCCAACATCACGAAACAACGTCCTGCAACCCCGACTTCTGCACTGCTTGTTCCAGCTCTTTTAATCTTATTGGCTTATGCAATAAGCCGTTAACCATAGGGTGAGATTTTATTTTATTTATTCTCTCACCTTCTTCTACTCCGGTAGCTACGATAATTTTTGTGTTAGCGCGAAGCTTTTCATCAAACATCGCTAACACATCGAGAAAGTCCTCTCCACTGAGTACCGGCAAATTTAAATCTAGAAATATAATTTCCGGGAAATGTACTCTGTCAACCACACAATCTTGGAGGTAGCTAACCGCATTTAGCATTGAATCTCGCTGCAATATTTTGTCAGTGATATTTAATGTTTCAAGCATTCCGGTTAACGTTTGGCGATCTAGCGCGAAATCGTCGATTACCATTATCGAATTGTATGTAATAGAATTCCCTTTCATATATTTAAAAAGTAAAACGCAAAGGAACATATGAAAGTTGCCGGCAGAAATAGATGTAACTATTCATTTGTTCAGCATTCCTACAACAACATATGTAGAACATTTACTACGATTGTAGTAGGAGGTCTGTTTTTTGATTGTGAAAAGTTGATTCGATAAATGCTATTTTTCAGAGTGAAATTTGGCTATTTTTGATAAAAAAACGGGAAAAATAATTTGTAGTAGTAACTATTACAGAATAATAAGTGGCTTGATGAAAGTCACGTGTTTATATGATTAAAATTGCAATTAAAATTAGATGACTCGAATCAAATTTGAAGGCGTGTTTTTATTCTAATTGCAAAGCCCATTGTCGATGGCAAAGCGAATCATATCGGCCGACGATTTCAAATTTAATTTTTCTCGAATTCTGCCTTTATAGGTACTAACACTATTAATTGTAATCGATAGAATATCGGATATTTCATTCGTCGTTTTACCTTGAGCATATAATTTCAAAACTTGTAACTCACGGTCACTAAGTTTTTCGTGGAGCATATCCTCTTGAGGAGATTTTCCGCTAATGATTGTTGCTAATTTTCCTGCGAAAGAACGACTGATATAATGTTCTCCTTTTAAAATAGTTTGAATTGCTTGTATTAATTCTTCGGGATTACAATCTTTCGATAAATAGCCGGAGCCCCCTGCTCGTAAAATTCGTTGTGCATACAACTCTTCAGGATGCATACTTAATACGAGAACAGGTGTAGTAATATTATGAACAGGAAGTTGTTTTAATACATCCATGCCGTCGCGTTCGGGCATTGTCATATCTAGGATAGCGATTGAAAATTTCTCTTTACGTAAACTATCTAAAGCCACTTGTCCGTTTTCTGCTTCTTTAATTTCGGCTTCGGGGAATTCGTCTTTTATAAGTTGAATTAATGCCCTACGGAGTAATGCATGATCGTCGGCTACCAATATTTTTATCATGATATTCTAACGGATAGGAATTACAATATTAATTTTAGTGCCGCCGGCATTAGAAATTATTTCAAGTTCTGCATTAATCATATGTGCACGTTCTTTCATTCCGGTTAATCCTAATGAAAAATTATCTTCCGACTTTTCTGTCATGCCGGTGCCGTTGTCTTCAATTGAAATCAACCATTGATGTTTAGTAGATTCAATTTTTACTTGAGCTTTTGTCGCTTTAGCATGACGAATTACATTCGACAATGCTTCTTGAACAATACGGTAAATAGTAAGTGAAGTTGATTCATTATTGCAGTTAAAATCATCGGCGATATGTAAGATGCATTTTAGTCCACTTCGCTGTGAAAAATTTTGCATGTAACGTTCAAGAGCTTCATTCAGTCCTAATTCACGAATCAATTGAGGATGTAATTCGAACGATAAATTTTTTACCGACTTAATGCTGCCGGTAACTGTTTCTAATGAGTGATTAAGGTGTTTTAAAGCTTCCTCAGGTTTTTCCGGCAAGAATTTTTTTATTCTGTTTAACTCGAGTTTGAGTAAGGTAAGTTGTTGTCCTAATTCATCGTGAATCTCTCGGGCTAAATGGCTACGTTCTTCTTCTACGACAGAGTGGAGTTTAGAGCTAAGTTCAAGCAAACGCATCTCTTTCTCTTTTTTGTCGGTGAAGTTCATCATAGCACCAATCATTTTGATTGCAGTGCCATCTTCGTTGTAGGTAACAAATCCTCGGTCTAGAATGTAAGAATAATTGCCATTCGCCATTTTAAATCTATACTCGTCAACCCAATATTCTCCCTTATTTTTAATTACATGTTCAATGCCACTAATTATTCTGTCTTTATCATTAGGGTGAATATTTTTATTCCAAAATTCTATGGTTGAAGATGATTCATTTCTAATATAACCTAGCTGAATGTAGAAATTATCATTCCACCATATATTATCAGTTAACAGATTCCAATCCCAAATCATGTCAGCAGTTGCCTTTGCCGCTAAAACAAATCTTTCACGTTCGTCGTTAGCGTTTTTAATTACTGCCTTTTTTACTGTAATATCACGAAAGAAAATATGCAACTCATCACTTACTTTGTTAGCGAAAAACTGAATCCAGATTTTTCCATTTGGGAAAAATTCTTCCCATTCTCTGTGTTCTCCATCTTTTAAAGTTGATGTTATCAACTGATAAGTTTTAGAGATTCCAACATTGGGTGATACAGTAAAAATATCTTTATCTATGATCTCTACTATCGGTTTTCCTAATACTAAGGCAGCGGTTTTGTTAACGTATTTATAGTTAAAATCCTTGTCAAGTATAACCAAACCCTCTCGAATTTGGTCGAGCATGAAGAAAATATTGCTTACAGGATAACTCATGATGAAGAGTGTCGAAGGACTGAAAAATACTAAATCCCATTCACTCTTCCAAGTATTAATTACTTATAAGGCTTTAGTTAATTAATTCAGGAGGATTTTTCTTATAACAACAGGTAGTTGTTCAATTTGTGTTGTTTTGTCCATGAAAGAATGGACCCCCATTAAGCTACAAAGCTTTTTATAGTATTGATCGACTTGATTGGTGAAAATGATCAATGGTGTGTTGCGATGATATAATCGTATAGAAGAAATAATTTCAATCCATTTTCCGTTTTTAAAGTTGATGTCGAATATAATAAGGTCAACTTCTTTTATTTCGGAAATAGAATTTTGATCTACAGATGAGTCAATGCTTATGCTAACATTTTGATTAAATTGAATTTCTAAATAATTACATACTCGCTTTGCATCTTCATAGATGTCGTCAAGTATCAAAATGTTTTTTTCGCCCTTTATCATAGCATCGCTAAAGTAGGGCAGTCAATAAAGCTAGAAAATAGGGAATTGTATTAAAATGAGTAATAGTTGCAACGGTAATTGTAGTGGTTTGTACTACAATTAAACGATGCCTTGGCTCACAGCGTAATGTGTTAACTCAGCATTTGTGCGCATATGCATTTTCTCGAGGATGCGTGATCTGTAGGTGCTGATAGTGGTGACACTTAATGATAAGTCTACCGCTATTTCTGATACAGTTTTACCTGATGCAATAAGTCTTAAAACATCGAATTCACGATCTGAAAGTGACTCATGCGGTAGCCCTCCTTTTTCATTTGGAGAGAGGTGGTTGGCTAAATGCTCAGCAAGTTTGGCTGAGATATATTTCCTGCCGGCTAAAATGGTTTTAACAGCCAATACCAATTCGTCTGGCGCACTTTCTTTTGTTATATACCCGCTAGCACCTCCCTTTAGCGAACGGATAGCATACTGCTCTTCGGGATGCATGCTTAACATTAAAACCGGTAGAGTAGGGTACAATTCCTTTATTTGTTTCAAATTATCGATTCCGCTACGGCCGGGCATACTAATGTCGCTGATGACCATATCCCATTTTTCATTGTGAAGCAGCTGATTTAATTCGATGCTGTTTGCTGCTTCTCCGATTTCCAGGTTCGGTATTTCTTCTTTTAAAAGTTGAATCAACCCTTTTCGTACAATCGTATGATCTTCTGTGATTATAATTCTTACCATAAATTTTACATTAATATTTGGTTGTTTTAAGATTCAATTGGGGCTATAATTGTAACTGTAGATCCTTCTCCGGCTAAACTTTTCAATTCAATAGTTCCATTCATCATAAAGACACGTTCTTTCATTCCTAAAAGCCCGAGTGTTCCTTTTTTTCCTGCTGCATCCACATCAAATCCTATTCCATTATCATGTATTTGCAATTTAAGGGAATTATTTTCTTTGCTAAGCATTGTTGATACTTTACTTGCATTTGAATGTCGAGCAATATTCGTTAATGACTCTTGATAGATTCGAAATATTCCCGTTGATATTTCAGACGTGAGATCTTGTGGGTTGACTTTCGCAATAAACTCACAACGAATGCCGCTTCGTTTTTCGAATTCATGGCTCTGCCAGTCTAGAGCTGCTATTAATCCTAGGTCGTCCAGAATTCCAGGACGTAATTCTGTTGCGATTCTTCTAACTGTTTTAACAGTTAAATCAATAAGAATTAATGTCTCTTGTATTTTTTCTATTACTTCAGGATCTTCCGTTTTCATTTTCTTTCTTACCCACGATAAGTCTAGCTTTAATCCGGTAAGTTGTTGTCCAAGCTCATCGTGAATCTCTCTCGAGATATTTCCTCTTTCATCTTCACGGATGTTTTGTAAGTGGGCGCTTAGGTCACGAAGTTGCTGATGAGACTTTTGAAGATCTTGTTCCGCAATAATTTTTTCTGTTACATCAATTGCTAATATTAATCTTGCATTAGGGTTGATATATTCAATATCATGCGCATAAATATTGACAAAAATTTCGCTGCCGTTTTTCTTTTTATGTCGCCAAGCTCCATTGTTAAAGCTTGCAATTTCAAAGTTATTTTTTCTGTATTCATTAAGCTTTTCAATTTCACTCATCGGGCGAATATCGAAAATGGTCATGTTTAGGAATTCTTCTCGGGTATATCCGTACGTTTTAATGGCAGCTTCATTTACATCGATAAATTTAAGTGATGTTTTGTCGAACAGCCACATGGTCATCGGATTGTTTTCGAACAGCAGTCGGTATTTCTTTTCGCTCTCTGCTAAGATGGCCTCGTTTTTCTTACGTTCAGTAATTTCTTGTATGAAAATACTTGCGCCTGATTCTGTTGGATAACATCTGATTGCCATCCAACGATCGGATTGATCAAAATAAACTTCCTTTTGGAATCCTATATTAGAATACAATGTGCTGGTGATATCTTCACGCACAATTTCCCAAGCGTAACTAGCCATGTATTCTGTAATTAATTTGCCCATAGCTGCCGATTTGGACTTACCCATCAATTGAGCCGCCTTTTCGTTTACATAGGTTATAATTAATTGGTTGTCGATGCTCATGTATGCATCGGAAGAGTATTCTATCGTTTTTGTTAATTCATTTCCTCTTCTTATAACTTCATTTTCTAAATCTTCATTCAGTTGGCGAAGTTCTTTTTCAAGTTTTTTAGTTACTGTAATATCTTGGTTTATGCAGATGTATCCAACAAAATTTTCATTTGCGTCAAATACATTTGTGATTGAGGAGAATAGTTCAATTATTTTTCCGTCTTTGCCTTTATGTCGACTTTCTCCATTCCATGACCCAATTTTTAATAATTGAGCTCTTATTGATTCATAAGGAAATTGTTGATTTTCGGGCTCGAGCATATTTGCAAATAATTTGCCTAATGCTTCTTCTTGAGTAAATCCGAATATTAATTCCGATCCTTTATTCCAACTTGTAATGTTAAAGTACTTGTCGAAACCGATTATTGAGTCGGTGCTTTCATTTAATAAAGTGGATAAATATGCGCTTCGCTCATTTGATTTTTTACGTTCAGAAATATCAAAACAGGTCGAGCGGCTAGAAGTGAATTCTCCGTTTTCATCATATATAGCAGAGGCACTCATTACAACAGGAAAGATCGTTCCGTCTTTCTTTTTCATCGTTAATTCAACGTCAGTAATGCCACCGTTATCAATTAACTGTTTGAATTTTTTGAAAAACGAATCAGTACTGTCCCATTTTACAATGTCTGTCGCTCTAAGTTTGTTTACTACTTCATCTTTGGTATATCCGAGCCATCGTAATTCCGTTTCGTTCATTTCTATTACAAGACCGTCTTTATTAAGGCTATGATAACCACAAGGGGCATGATTGTAGAGGTCGTTGATTTTTGCAGAAAAAGCACTTAGTTCTTTTTCTGCAATATTTAGTTGGATTAAATCACGACGAATCACATAAAAAGTTCCGGTGAGAATAGTTAACATTAATATACCTGTAATCACAAACAAAGTCATCGTTTTTTTTGCCATTAACGATACTTCTGCATTGTGAATATTCAATAATTGACGACCTTCGGTTTCTAAACTTGAAATAATATTTCTTATTTTGTCTGTATGATATTTTTCTTGCGTTAAAGAAGCTTTGCTTTTAATTAAATAATTGGGGTTGATCTTAATTTCCTCAATATTTTTTTTCTCGAGTTCAATTTTGATTTTCGCTTCTGTCTCTAATCGATTCATCATGTCTATTAAAAACTTCCTGTTTTCAGAATGTTCTTTTATCTTTGATAAATCGCTAATCAATTCAGTATAGTGCTCGTTACACTTTTTGATGTAAATAGGATCATTTGAGTAAATGAAGGCGTCAAAGTCAAGTTCCATATCTTGAACATTGTCTTGAATACGCTCCAATAAAAACATCCTTCCTAACGCGGCTGTCTGCTCTTTGCTTTCTGTTCTTGTATCCGCAAGGTTGATGTATGTGATTACTAATAAGAATACCATACACGCCATTGTAAATGAAAAAATGGCGAAAATCTTCTTCTGTATTTCTTTGTTTTCTTCCTTGTTCATGAGAAAATAAAATTAAAGATATGTAAAAAGCTTTAATTTGCCACCAAAGTGATAATTGTTATCTCAAAATAGGATTAAATCAATAAATTGCTTTCCTGTTAAATAGGATATAGCCTAAATGGAATATTACACTAAAAGGTTTGTCGCGTTTATCGTAATAGTTCAACGCTAAACTTATTGGTCCAATGGGGCTCTTAAATACTGTATTTAATGTGCCGGTAAAATAACGTTTGCTAAAGGTCTCTCCGTATCTGCTTTTATAGTTGTCTTTCTGTAAAATTTCTTGGAATGGCTGAAACACATATCCCTCAATCCTAACATCGAAGCTTTCATTTATGCTGATAATGTTTTTTATTCCCATTCCAAAGAAATTATGCGCTCGAAAGCTTTCTTGGAATTGACTTTGCATATCGGCGATAGGAGTAAAGGCCGGAGCTGATAATACGGTGGCTGTATAGTTAGAGAAGAAAGGTTGTCCGCTGAACATTAGCTCTGAATAAAACCCGATTTTCACCTTGCCTATATGCGTAAAGTAGTTGTCGTATTTCATGTTCATTTGAAGCCATTTATGGTCGGTTTCAGTAGTGTCTCTTAGTAATCCTGTAGAGCCGGGCTTCGTATCTTCTGTTCCGTTTATGTATCGTAGTTTTATGCTGAAGTATGTCCCAGCATTCGCATACATTTTTCTGTTGAGCGTTGTTCTTTCGAATTCCAGAAATGCAGTTATACCTTTGAATTCAGTTAAGTCGCTAGTATCGCTTTCACTGAAATCTCTTGTGAGGTAATAGCGATCTTTTAGCATTATCGAACTTCCTCCTCCAACTAGTTTCCCTTTGTTCCTAACAGGTATGCCTATGCCCAATTGGTACGACCTGTCATATTGTACCAAATAGCTCGGCTTCACATCTTCGAAGAAGGCGCTGCTACTTTTGTAAAAATCCCATTGATTGAGTGTAGCCGATGGTTCAAAGAAGAAAGGTACTCTGCCCGGAATGTCGAAGCGTAATCTAAATTGTCCGCTACTGTAGAGTTTCCCGAAATAGATGTTGGCATTTGCACGCAAGCTTTGCTTTCCCCAAAAATTATGCTGAACTCCTACATATCCGGTGTTGATAGGTCGTGATGATACATTCCCGCCAAAGTCAAGTAGTATTCCTTTGTTTTTTCTCACGTCCACGTGCAAGTCGTAGTTTCCAGTTGAAGGATTATACATCAATCGAGGAAATAAGTAGCGTTGATTATCGTCTGCTACTAATTTGAACCACTCTTTGCGTAATTGTTGTATGGTGATGCATTGGTTCTTCGGATTAAGCACTGTTTTTATATAAGTTGCTTGGTCCTCGTTTACACCATAAACAAATATTTGATCGATGGTGATATTGAATCCTGAGTTTTTAAATTTACTTCTCTTCAATCTCAGAGCTTCGTTGTCGGCAGTTCTATTCCCGATTCGCGAACGTATTAACGGAATCATCTTCAACCCTTCAGCGTAGCCGCTATCGATTGCTGTTTTTATTGCATCGAATTGAAAAGTTCCAATGTTTTTAATGTTGGGCTCAATAAGAATATCTTGATCGCGCGGCATTGAATATTTTGTGGTTTGCACGATCATCGTTTTTAGCTGACTTAAAAAATTTCCTTCGTTGGGCACTTCCGATATTCCTGCAGCACTTACTCCAATCATCAATTCAGGATTAAATTCTTTGAGCATGATGTCGGTAGGAAAATTGTTGTAAATGCCACCATCATATAAAATGTTTTCTCCGATTAATACCGGTGCATAATAGAATGGGAAGGCCATAGAAGCACGTACAGCTAATGCCAAGTCTCCTTGTTTAAATTCTATGGGCTCTTTCGCAGTAATGTCGGCGGCAACGCAACGGAATGGTACTAACAAACTATCGAAATTATAACCCGACATTGCTATCTGCGATGCCATGTCTTCCATGAGAGAAAAGTTGATTTCTGCGGGATTAACTACATTGCTAGGGAGCTGTGTTCTAAAAACTGAATCAGCAATCAATTTGATGTTTATCCAGCTGGCATCATCCGGATTTTTAAGAAAGTTATAAAGGTTTTCTTCGTCGAACAGCCCTGTTGCTCTTCTTTCGAATTCTCTCGAGATAACTAGTTTTTCTATTTCTGCAGGTGTTAATCCAACAGCATAATAGCTGCCTACCAAAGCTCCCGCCGATGTTCCTGTAATATAGTCAATGGGAATATTGTTTTCTTCTAAGGCTTTTAAAACGCCAATATGCGCTAAGCCTCGCGCTCCGCCTCCGCTCAGTACCAATCCTACCTTTTGGCCATAGCTTGCTTGTTGCATAAGCAAGTGAAGTAGGATGAAAATATACAGGCGTTTAGTCACAAATATTCAGATTGATTGCAAATTTAATGATTGTGGTTGAGTAGCGATCAGAGGCTGCCGATAAGTTCATGTAAATACTTGAAACTATCTTTCATTCTTGATCCATACCACGAGAAATATTCTCCATCCACCATTACTACTTTACTTGTCGGATACATTGATTGGATATTGTTCAAATCTTCTTTTTTAAATGGGAATGGTTCTGTTGACAGGAAAATATAATCGGGAATTTGTTCGAAGTCGCTAGGAGGAATCACAGGGTAACGCTGTAATCCTTTACTTATTGGTTGCAATCCTGCTTCCGTCAACATATCGTAAATGAAGGTGTCGTCGCCAACCGTCATCCAAGGATCTTTCCAGATATAATAGCAAACTCTTTTTCCTCGTAAATGCATTGGGCGAGTAGCGTGTAAGTGTAATCTTTCATTCTGAATATGATCGATGAGTTTTTTTCCTTCTGCTTTTCTATTGGTGATAGCGCTAATGGCATCAATCATTTCCAATGCACTTTTAACATTTGATACGTCGCTGATCCAAACAGGAAATTCTTGCATTAATTCCTCTAAAAGATCTTTGCTGTTTTCTTCTTTGTTAGCAATGATTAAATCGGGTTTTAGCGACCTGATTTTTTCGATGTCGATGTTTTTAGTGCCGCCAATTTTTGTTTTGCTGCAAAACCATAGTTCCGGATGAACGCAAAATTTGGTAATGCCCACAACTTTCTCTTCGAGGTTTAAATGATAGAGCAATTCCGTTTGAGATGGAACCAATGAAATGATCCTCTCGGGCGCTGCCGGAAGTTGAATGAAGCGATTCAGTTGGTCGAACATGGCAGTACAAAACTAAATGAAATAGCGGTATAGTAGTAAAGAAAAAGCCCCTCCGGTGATGTTCCGAAGGGGCTTTTTTGACGAAAAATATTATTTCGACATAATTTCAGCTATGTCATAGCGTGTAATGATGTAGTTTTTGTCGCGTTTAAAGTCTTTTACTAATACAGCTTCTGAATCGCCGCTCACCATTTTTGAGATTGTATCGATTGGAGTGGTGATATCGACAAACGGAATAGCTTCTTGCATGATTGTTTCAACCGCTTGATTTTTTGTTTCAGGCGAATTCATGATGCTGTTGAACACTAACTTCTCGTTGATCGATCCTACGATTCGGTTGTCGCTAGTAACAGGGATTTGAGAGAAATTATGTGTGCTAATCAATTTCATTGCATGTCCAATGGTGTCGTTTTTGTCGACTGTTACTAAGTCTACATTTTGCTTCACTAAGTCTTCTGCTGTCAAACCTTTTTTATCGATATAACCCATGTTACGCATCCACTCATCGTTAAAGATTTTACCAATGTAGCGTGTACCATGATCATGGAAGATTACAACAACAACGTCGTCTTTTTTCAGTTTGTCTTTCATTTGAATCAAACCTGCAATAGCAGATCCTGCAGAGTATCCTACCCAAATACCTTCTTGGCGACAAAGTTCGCGCGTATAAACGGCAGCATCACGGTCGGTTACTTTTTCAAAATGATCGATAACTGAAAAATCGTAGTTTTCAGGGATAAAATCTTCTCCGATACCTTCAGTTACATACGGGTAAATCTCATTTTTATCGAGTACTCCTGTTTCATGGTATTTCTTCAATACTGAACCATAAGTATCGATTGCCCAAATTTTAATATTCGGATTTTTTTCTTTCAAGAATTTCCCGGTTCCTGTAACAGTTCCGCCTGTTCCTGCACCAACTACCAAGTGAGTGATTTTGCCTTCTGTTTGTTCCCAAATTTCAGGACCAGTTTGTTCGTAATGCGCTTGGCGATTAGAAAGGTTATCGTATTGGTTAGGGTAGAATGAATTTGGAAGTTCTTTCGATAGACGAGCAGCTACAGAGTAGTAAGAGCGAGGGTCTTCGGGTTCAACGTTTGTAGGACAAACAATAACATCTGCACCAAAAGCTCTTAAAGCATCAACTTTTTCTTTCGATTGTTTATCAGTTGTTGCAAAAACGCATTTGTATCCTTTAACAATTCCGGCGATGGCTAGTCCCATTCCGGTATTTCCTGAAGTACCTTCAATAATTGTTCCGCCCGGCTTCAATTTTCCTGATTTTTCTGCGTCTTCAATCATTTTTAACGCCATACGGTCTTTGATTGAATTCCCCGGATTAAAAGTCTCAACTTTCGCTAAAACCATTGCCGGTACATCGGCAGTTACTTTGTTTAGTTTTACCAGAGGAGTATTGCCAATGGCTTCAAGAATATTATTGCAGATTTTCATTCGAATCGAAATTTTCGTTTTTGTTGATTTTGAGGGTGCAAAGTTAGTGATTTGCCAGCTATTGTCATAATATCACTCGTAGCCCTTGTCAATGAGGATGTTCTGAGTTATCTCTTAAATGTCCTGAACTGCTTATAAATTGGGGAAATGTGATTGAATTAGTTGCAAGGCTTTATTAATTCTCGCCTCACCAATTCCACTAACAATTCCGAAATTTATGCGATGAGCTATTAATTCGATTTTATAAAGATCCATCAGCATTTTGCGATCGTCAAGCGACGGATGTTCTCTTAATGGATCGTCGCTCCATGGTAAATCGATGTCTGTTAGCAGAGTATAATCGTATTTACGTTGAAGATATAAATCAGTAATTTCTTTGCTGCAACGACCATATTTTACATCACTCCAAATTTTTATTACCAATGTAGTGGTGTCACAAATTAGCATATTGCCCAAGGTGATTTTATCCTCCGCCTCGCATTGTAATTTTGCCATCGCCGAGAGATCTTCTTCGGAATATTTTCCCTCTCGTTGAGTTAAATATTCGCGTGCAATTTCTTCTGTGTAGTGGCAGCTAAAAATTTTTGCCAATGCTTTAGTGATGTCTGATTTGCCCGTACTTTCAGGGCCAACAATTGCTATTCGAATCATGCGTTAATTGTTGCTAATTGTTTTTTCCATGTACGGTATCCTGATATTGCTAACAGTAGATAAATGAAAAATAAGAGCGCATAGAGTGGTAAGTCTTTGTAAATGTAAATTCCAACATAAAGTAAGTTTACGGCTATCCAGATGATCCAGTTTTCAATCTTTTTGCGTGCAATTAAATATTGTGCTAGAAAGGATGCTGACGTTGCAGCCGAGTCGATCCAAGGAATTGATGCGGTTGTATTATTTCTAAGAAGATAACCTAATATCGAGGCGAATGCAATGGCAATGATGGTGTAGTTTACTGTTTCTTTAGTGGTGAGACTTGTAATTGTAACTACTTCTTCTTGATTTTTCCGATGCCATTTGTACCATCCATACACTAATATTGGAATATATACTAGCTGTTGCAATGTGTCGGCAAATAAATGTTGTTTATAAAAAAGAACGGATGAAACGGCAACATTAATGAGTCCGGTAGGGAAGCATAAGATGTTTTCTTTCATCGTGAGATAAACCCCGATAATGCCAAAAGTAAATCCGATTATTTCTAATGTGTTCACACTGCAAAGATCAAATTAAAATCGATCTAACCTTCTTCTATTAGAATTATCCAACTTATATTTTACTAATATTTGATGTGTCAACATTAAAATATGTAGCTGGTAATCAGTGGTAAACGATATTATAATTGTCACAGAATTGTACTTTTCTAAGTAAACCGTTGTTTTTGTCGTTTAGCGAAATAACTTTGTTGTTATAATCCTATCAAAATGCGCGACGAAATATTCAATCGGATCATTGAATCTCTACAAGTGAAGTATTACAAATCAGCTTTACGTGAGATTGTTAAGCCTAGTGAATTGAATGCATCAATTGAGCCTCGCAATATTTTAGTGCAAGTTAATAGCGGGTATTGTTATGGCGAACGCGAATTTGAGCGAATCAATCCGGGGCAATTTTATTTCATGCCTGTAGGTAGTCCGATTTATTTTCGACATGGGAAAAGTGATCATTATGATGTATTTGGAAAAGACGGGTTTACTTCTCCTGAATTAAGAGAGCAGTATGTTAAAACGCGATTGCCAAAAGACGGTACTGATGATTCGAAGGATATTTTTTCGATTGTTGGCTTTGATGTTCATATATATGGTGCTATTCCTTTCTTCTCGATATTGGAGTTGCCGTGCTTTATCATGCCAATCGACGAAGAGATGAATTATCTGATGAATACGATGGTGTTTGAAGAGCATGATAATGGAATCGGTCGCGAGCGTTTACTGAAAAGTTTTACAGAAGAAATGGTAGTCCATATTTGTCGTTTCATTCACGGCAAGCCGGAGTATGAAAAAAGCTTCGAAAAGATTGCTTATTTACTCGACAAACGATTAGTAAATATTATACAGTATATTCACTCTAATTTGAATGATGATTTGTCGAATAATCGCATCGCTGAAAAGGCCTATGTTTCTAAAGATTATGTCGGACAGTTTTTCAAGACATTAACGAATACCAATCTTCAAGATTATATCGAAAACCAACGTCTCGAAAAAGCACATTCATTGCTTCGCACTACAAAAGATAATGTTCAGGAGATCGCTCATTCGGTAGGATTCAAAGATCCTGCATATTTCAGTCGACGATTCAAGTTGAAGTTTAACGTGAATGCTAATCAAGTACGAAAAGACAATAGTATTGCTATTTAATTATTTAGCACCAGTTACTTTGTTTCTGGCTTCGGCAATTTCGCGAATTAAATCCGGATTTTTTTCAAAGTGATTTCCGACAACTACTACATCAGCACCTGCTTCATATACTTCAATAGCGGCTTCTTTCGTTCGCACTCCGCCGCCAACTATTAACGGGATATTTATTTCACGTTTAATAGCACGAATTACTTCTGTTGGTACAGGATGATTTGCTCCTGATCCCGCCTCAGTAAATATCAGTTTTAGTCCTAGTTGCTCACCGGCTAGAGCAGTATATGCCGCTATCTCTGGCTTGTCAACAGGAATAGGAGCGGTTCCGCTTACATACTGAACTGTGGTCATATTTCCTCCATCGATCAATAAATAGCCGGTTGGGATAATTTCTAATTCTGAAGCTTTTAATCTTTGAGCAGCCATTACATGTTGGCCAATCAATAAATCAGGATTTCTTCCAGATATCAACGATAAGAGTAGAATAGCATCGGCATGTTCGTCAATTTGTTGATGGTTCCCGGGAAATATTACCACCGGAATATCACTACGTCGCTTAATGCCTGCAACTGTTCGCTCGAGGTCGCCGGAAGTGATCAAACTTCCACCCACAAAGAAAAAATCGACTTTAGCCTCATTGCTATTTGCGCAAATTTTGTCGAGATGTCTCTCGCCTGCTTTGTCGGGGTCAATTAGAACAGCAAGCAAACGCCTGTCGTTATATCGTGCTTCCTGAATTTGCTGATAAATCATTAGTCAAATTAATGAAAAGTTATGTTATAATGCAATAGTATATACCAATAGGGCATCTTCCAAATAGAAGTAGTGATAACGGTGCTTTTCAGGCATTTCATTTTTTAGGTAAGTTGCTTCACCGAATCCTTCCAGGTTGCCATTGGAGGGTTTGTTAACCGATAAATGGGATTTAAAAATGATTCCGCCGCCGCCATACGATTTAAAAAGACAT
>Ga0255345_1001960_pt1 | contig 27663 bp, 24 predicted proteins | sample wastewater_treat_6_FD_192415 | JGI IMG/M metagenome (GOLD analysis project Ga0255345, IMG submission 192415) | Wastewater microbial communities from Lulu Island WWTP, Vancouver, Canada - plant20 | ecosystem: Engineered > WWTP > Wastewater > Unclassified | place: Canada: Vancouver, British...
CGCAATGTCACGAATAAACATCAGAAAAGAAATTCTAAACCAGAAAAAGGTTTTTGACACTTAACCCCCAAGTTTTTGACAGAGCCACATATAATTATGAACTTTGTTTCTTTTATCTATTTTAATAAAAAGAGATTTGTTATAAAAAAAGAGAAGATGAAATAAATATGAACCTGGACTATTCAAATTCATTAAAAAAATATAGAAAAAAATGGAAATAAAAAAAAATTAGATTAAAATTTACTGTAGTTACTCCTCGGGATGAATATCACAGAGTAAGCAGCCCCTGAGACCTACATTTTCCGGGTCACTTTCCCTGATTAAAACCACCATGGCTTCTACAGGTAGTCCAGTGACTTTGCTTGCATCCTCAGAGATCAGTTTAACCAGTTCTTGTTTCTGGTCTTTGCTTAGTTTAGGTCCGTCTATGGTTATTACTGGCATAAAATTTCACCTCTAATATTTTTTAAAAAACAACATTTTTTTTAAATCAATATGAATCTATTGATTAAAAGGAAATAAATGTTTTTTGTAAGTGATAATACCACATTTTATAACAGATAAGATCTTGTTTTGATGATAATCCTGGTTTATATGAGAATATTACTGGTTATATAAGAATAATCCACAACTAAACACGTGTCCGGAAGTTGAACGTGTAGCTGGTCTTTAATACATTTCCTGCAACATCTCTTACTGCAATAGCCGGAATATACACTTGATAAAGATTGTTCCTTAAACGGTTGAATGTCATCTTCAGGGTTAACGTGTTTCCACTAATGGACTTTACAAGGCCGACCATCTTACCGGTGCTCAAATTTTTTATGTATATACCCGAGAATTTGGTGCTTGACCAGATTTTCTCACTGAAGGTTATGGTTATTGATGTGGTTAGGGGGACATTAGTAGCACCTTTAACTGGGTTGGTGCTTTTAATTGTGGGTGGTATTCTATCCTTCCCCAGTACAACTGCCTGGTACCATGCTTCAGCTGCTGAGTCACTGTAAGCTGTAGTCTGGCTTGCCTTTGGGAATGTACTGCTCCAGTTACCAACAAATGCAGCGTATCCGCTGGTACTCCTCCATATTTTCTTTCCATTGAAAGTATAGGATTTGGTTACTTTCACGGTATTCTTATTGTTTGCATCACTGAAGCTGGTTGCACCGTTTAAAAAAACATCCATAATATCCACTACTTTCTTTCCCTTATAGCTGCCATAATATCCTGTGGCATAGTAGTTAGCACCTGCACCTGTGAACATCTGTGAAAAGTTGTATATGGTTTCAACAGGATTTGAAACCAGTTTATTACCGACGTACCCAGTTGAAAAGCATGTATGGGCTAATATTACAGGAACATTTCGTTTTAAAGGTGCAGTGACTTGTCTACCGTAAAATCCTTCTCGTATTTTAGTATTCACTCCCCAGACATAGCCGTTTGATCCTACATTGCAAATGTTGGGGTTGCTTTTCCACCCTGACCATTGTAGTTTCCACTCAGGTAACCACCGTGTCCAACATAAATTACTGCATCTGCATTGTACATGCCCTTCATCATCTTCTTGGTGGTGGCGTTCTCCTGGTACAGCTTTAAAACTTTATACCCCTTGGATTCCAATGCACTTGCGGTGTTTTTTGCCTCAGTTAATACTCCAGGGTTGCTGCTGTCACCATCAGCGATGATGAGAACATGAGCCTCTGCAGAGGGTAAGGTGAAATTAAAAATAAACCAATTAATAAGGTGATTATGAAAAATTTCCCTGTCCCGGGATTAACATTCCTGATAATCGAATTCCCCCTTTAAAGCATTATCCAATACAAAATATCCACTACTGGATAATAAAGTTTTCTAAGTCTGTTGTTTAACCGGAAATAAGTCGGTAGTTGAAAACTGGAAAACGATGATGCTAAGAAAGCGTTAATTAACTAAAAAACCTTGCTGATTTTTAAAATAATTAAAATAAAGAATAGAATAGGAATTTTTTTAATTAACCTGCTTATGCAAGGTTCTTATTTAAAATCCTACGTCTATGTATGTTTTAAGATTTTTAACTGTGCTTGTATTCCAGTTTTTAATTACACCAAAACTGTTAGCTACACTGATTGCATCTGCATTGTACCATTTACCATCCACGTACAGCTGTGCCCATACATGTCCATATGTTCCACTGGAGAAAGTACAGGTCCCGTGCTGGTATCTTGCTGGTATATCCACTGCCCTTGAAAGAGCAACCACCAAATGAGATGTATCAACACAGTTAGCTGTTCTGTCACTTAATGCACCTAGTGCGCCCTTCTTTGTATTGTAGTAGAAGGAGTAAGTCAGGTTGTCTCTAACCCAGTTGAATATAGCCTGGGCCTTATCATAGATAGTTGTTTTACCATTGGTTATTGATTGTGCTAGATTTATAATGGTGGTGTTGTTTGATGGTGCGTTATCTGTTGGTGAAAGACACTGACCTGGTGTGATCTCAGGAATTGTTGGATTACTGGCTATCACTGACCATGGTTTTACTGATACGTAGTTAGGTAACCGCTTGTTTGTTTTGTAGAAAGCTAACACATTTGAATAGGTGTAGATCAGGTTTTCCGGTCTCATGTTACCCCGGGAAGTGGTTATAAAGTTGGGTAGCCTTCCGTTTTTGTTTATAAAAGTGGTAATAATACCGGCTAATTTGATAAACTCACTTTTTAATAGGTTACCGCTATTTAAACTTTCACTGGGGTTGGGTGCTTTAGCAATTGATTTTATGGTAATTGTATTTTTATTGTTCTGGTTAATGTTGGTAATACTTGTGGTTAAAAGATACAGGTACTGCTCTAATGTTACAGTTTTACCTGCAACAGTCACTGTGCCTGGAACATTACTTTGTGATTCTACATAATTCTTCACTGCATCTGATGAGTTAACAACAGAATCAGTAGCTACAGAATTTTCATTAGTTGGTGTGGTAGGTGTGGTTGGTGTGGTTGGTGTGGTTGGTGTGCTACTCCCTTCTCCACTTGCCTTCTTCCATAGTGTTATTGTTACATAGTTAGGTAGTCGGTTTTTTGTTTTGTAGAAAGCCACCACATTTGAATAGGTGTAGATTATGTTTTCTGTTCTCATGTTACCCTTGGACGTGACTACGAAGTTGGGTAATCTTCCGTTTTTGTTTATAAATGCGGTGATTTCATCCGCTAATTTGATGTACTCGCTTTTATAAATGTTACCGCTCTTTAAGCTTTCACTGGGATTAGGTGCTTTAACTACTGTATTTACAGTTATTGTATTCTTAGTATTCTTGTTTAAGTTAGTAACAGTTGATGTTAAAAGATACAGGTATTGTTCTGATGTTACCTGTTTATTATCTACATTTACTGTAGTTGGAACAGCATTTTTTGATTCAATGTAATTTTTCACTGTATCTGAAGAATTCACAACAGAATTAGTACTTACAGTTGTACTGGAAGCTGAAACTTCATTTACATTAATGAACATTACTAATGCTAGCAGCGTTATGACTGCTAGGGTCAAATTTCTATTAATTATACCGCCTCCGATTTCAAATTATGGTAAATATCCAATGGAAGTAACTTATAAAATCCGATAGGAACCCTAATTTGAACAATTATAATTTCAATTTGATGTACTTATAAAGGTTGCGGTTTTTTTCTGAAAAAAACACCCTTATAGATTCTTTTTTTTAAGTTAAAGCCTTATAAATAGGTTTTTTTATAAATTTTCTGGATTCATGGTTATTAATTCTTATTTTATTAAAAGGAGCACTCTGGAGAGTGATTTTATGAATATGTCAACTATTTAAACTTAGATGCTATAGAAATAATTTCTTAACTTTTTATTTCAAATGTTGTTCCTTTGATATTAACCTAAAATAACATCATAAAGGAAGGAAATTATTAATTAATTAATTAAAAGATTTAAAATAATGTTTAAAGAGTATTTAAAGCCGCATTTCGAATTCAGTAAAATAGAGTGTGAATTGCACCGATGATATTTGTAAAGCCATAAAATGGATCTTATTTGAAACCTGAAAAAAGAAAAATGGATCTTACTTGAAAAACCTAAAAAAAGAAAAAAATAAGGGATTTAATGGATTGCGTGCCTGATTATTTAAAATGACAGTGACGCGTATGTATTGTGCAGTTTGTAAGTGTTCATGTTCCAATTTACAATGTTTCCAAAGGAATTTCTTGTACTTACTGCATCAGCATAATACCATTTCCCATTTACATAGAGCTGTGCCCATACATGTCCATATGTTCCACTGGAAAATGTACAGGTTCCGTGCTGGTACCTTGCTGGGATTCCTGCTGCCCTTGAAAGTGCAACTACCAGGTGAGATGTATCACAGCAGTTGGCACTTCTAGAACTCAGGGTATTTAATGCTCCTTTTCTAGTGTTGTAGTAAAACGCGTATGATATATTGTTCCTGACCCAGTTGAAGATGGCTTGGGCCTTAGCATACGTTGTTGTTTTACCAGCAGTTATGGATGCTGCCATGTTTTTGATGGTGGAACTGGTTGACTGTGCATTAGCAGTGGCCACCAGGTACTTCTCCAAGGAACTTGGTACTCCTTCAGATGGAGTTGATCCTCCAATCAAGCTTTGCCAGGATTTTACAGTCACGAAGTTAGGTAACCTGTTGTGGCTCATATGGAATGCCACCACACAAGAATACTTGTATATCAGTGATTGGTAACCGATCTTACCCAGTTTACTTTCTGCAAAGTTAGGTGCTCGGTTGTTCATGTTCATGAAGTTCACGATGTCATTTGCTATTTTAAGGTACTCTGCTTTATAAATGTCACCTGATTTACCAGCTACATACGGATTAGGAGCTTTACCAGCATATTTTACTGTGAGTGATGCGCTCTGTCCGTTGAGTTTTATGGTTTCCCCGCTTATAAGCTGGAGATACTGTGGCATTGAAAGTTGCTTGCCTGCCACTGTTACGTAGTTAGGTAACCTTTTGTTCTGTTCAATGAAAGTTTTAACTCTTCCAGCTGCATCCTTCATCTGATTGTCAGTTACAGTTCCGCTTTCAGTGGTTTGCACTGCTGAAGTAGATCCTCCTGCGGCTGCCTGATTGGTAATACTTGCAACCTTTTCAGAAGTTGATCCTCCTGCGGCGAAGCCCTTCTCAACTGTTTTTTCAGTTTCATTTGCTGTATGAGCTACCATATTTTGGTTTTCAAAATTTTCAGTTTCATTTGCAGTATGATCTATCACACTTTGGTCCGCCAATGATTGATTAGTTTGGTCAGCCGCCGATGCGAATGTCATACTTGTGGATAGTACTAATGTAAACAGCATTAATACTACCCCATTCAATTTCATATTAATTGTACCGCCTCCGATGTCCAAAAGCATTTATTTCTAAATTTTTTATCCTTTCGAACAATAGTACATTTGAAAAACATCTTCCTTATAAACATTTTGGTTTTTTTAAAAAAAGAAGGGCATATAAGAACTCTTTTTAAGTCTTAAGTCACCATAAGGTTGTTTCATAATTATCATATATGGAGTAACATCTCTTGTTTCTTTATTTATTAATTTAAACCATATTTTAGCCTTAATCTATAAAATTCGATAAATATAATAGGATAACATGGAAAATAGGTCTTCAAATTTCCCTGCTAATGGATATATAACCCTGCTTTTTAAAAAAATGGTTTATTAAAAATTTTTACTGGAAAATATAGGTTTATTTACTGGTTATATTCTAATCACCATTTCACCCAGGGATTAAGGGTTGTTAAGCCGTAATTTGATAAAAATAATCATATTTCTTAGGTAAAATTCAGCGCCTTTTTTTACAAAAATGCTATTACTTAGAAAAAATTCAGTATTTAGCTTGTAGAAATAATGGTACAATATCGAGAAAAAAAGTCTCATCTTTAAAAAATATTAGGATATTTGTCCTGGAAAATCCAGATTATTTTGATAAAAAAAATTATGATATCAGAAAATAAATTTTTGTGAAATAATTTTTCATGGTTGATGTGTCATTTCCACCATCAATTATTTTTGTGACATTAGCACCATCAACTTATTATTACTCACCGCAATAGTTCGATGCTATCTATTGCCTTGAGCAGTTTTTCCGCTTTATCCTGACCAATTTCAGATGAATCGTATTCGTAAGCCTCATACACCATGGATGGGATACCATTACTTAGCAGGGGAATGGTAACATATTTCGGACTGCTTGCATATGGGGGAATATAAATTCTAATCCCAGGGATTTTTTCCTGGAGCTGTTTTGCAATATTACCCGTATATTCATCCTTTGTAGGAACGTATAAGAACCAGCCTACAGCATAGCTTTCATACCGGCCCTTGTTGGAGTGGATATCCATGGTCAGCTGGTAGTTGTTTGCCATTATATCCGGGACAACGTATTTTTCACCCAGTAACTGTCCGTTCATCCGACCAGTCCCATATGCCGCATCAACACCATCTGCCACATGGATATAGTAGATGTAGTAGCTGTACTTCAGGGACGTGTCCAGATTTCTAATTGCATTTACCGCCTCCTGGTGGCAAACATACTCTCTGGGGTGCATACCTACGATATAGGCCACCTTCACCTGAGATGAAGTGTTCCCGTAGGGACCTTCCTTGGTTACGTTGCCAATGCTGGTGTTGGCCAGAACCTCAGTGGTAAGGCTTACCGTATCATTAACTTCAGGAGAATACAGAGAGGGTGATATGATTAGAGCTGCCAGACAAACCCCCAGAAAGAGTACTATAATTTTAATTGGTAATTTAATGTCCTTCATGTTATGTTCACTTATATTCAGAAACCTGCAGTGTTCATGAAACCTACAATTGGTGTACAACTGCATTAAAATATCTTTTAAATAGATTTGTCCCTATTACATAATAAATAGTATTCTATTTTAATTCCATCAAAAGATTAAATCAAGTTATAAACTATCTCATACTCTTTACAAGGTCACATGTCTATTCTTTTGATATTTTTTAACGTATCAAAATCCTTATCAAAGGAATATATCTCATTATATCCATGATTTATCATTATTACATATGCTACAGAGTCATTGAGTCCTATCCTATTTGGAGTATACTCCAATGATAATGAATGCGCTTCCTTCAACATGGCTCTGTTAACCGTGTAAATTTTAACACTCGGTGCTTTAATTAGGAATTCTTTTACTAAAGAAGCTTTTTCTGGTGAATGTGATTCTAGTATATTGGCTATTTCAGAGATCTGGACAGTGGTAATACCAACCTTTTCTCCTGTATTTATCCTCTGGATAATTTTAGCTGCGTTTTCCTTCATTTTAATTTCTTTCTCAGATAAAGACCTTGTAGGGTTTATTATTCCATGGACAAATACACTGGCATCAACGAATCGCAAGCAAATCCCTCTTGACACCCTTCCAATCATCCAGGTCAGATTCAATATCAGCATCAACAGAATTTATCAACTGAGTAAGATCAGGTAATTTATATTCTTCAATGGTTATTTTTCCATCCTGTATTTTCATGAGGACTGCCTGACCTTTAAGGTGTTTATCTCTCCATTTTTTAGGTAGAACCACCCTTCCTTCATTATCTACGAATTTCATAATCTGCTCCATGTATCTACTATAGCTTTTGTCATATAATAAAATTACCATTTAATAAAAATGGGAAATATTGATTTTGGTAATTTAATATAAAAAAATTATAATACTTAATATGTAATTATTATTAATATAGTTTTGTAAAAACCATTAAATTTTTTAAAAAAACAAAAGGTTTGTTCAAAAAATAAAAATCAATCAACATTGGTTATGCAAATAATAAAAAAATCAATCAATACTTGAATCCCTTAACATCAAAGATGTAAAGTTTAACACTTCATCTTCTTTTATCTCTTTTAATGCTACTCCACCAATGACATTATCAATCATCCACGGTGGAATACCAGTACCGGGTCTTTTCCAGGTTAAATCAGACTCATCAATTACCTTTCCCTTGGGTATGGTTCTGGCTGCAACTAGGCTTCTCCTGGCGTATCTGCGTGAATCCTCTTCACTTTCCAGGTAATGCTTATGATAGTTACCTGATATCTGCTGGTTAAATTTGAACTTCTCCACCAGGGACTTCAAATCACTGTAGTCCATGGCATGGTAGTGGTCGTTTCCAGGTAACGTTTTATCGAAGGTATAATGCTTTTCAATAATTCGTGCCCCGTAATGCCATGCAGTAAGTAGTACGTCATCCATCTGGACTGTTATTGTATGATCTGAGTAGCCTAAGGTGTGTTCTGGGAAGATCTCCCTCATATGCCTGATCATGGCCAGGTTGGCATCTTCATAATTGGTGGGGTAGTTTAAAATACAATGCAGGAGTACCACCTCATTATCACCCTGATCCTGAATCCATTCCAGGGCCTGCCAAGTCTCTTGGATAGTGGAAGCTCCTGTGGAAAGCAATATTGGTTTATCCTTCCCTGCGATGTATTCTATTAAGGGTTTGTTGGTTATATCCGCCGATGCAATCTTATAGAAGGGCATCAGAGACTCCAGAAAATCCACGCTTTCTTCATCAAAGGGTGTAGCCAGAAAATCAACTTCAAATTTCTGGGAGTGTCTGGCTAACTCCTTAAAATCATCCTCATCGAAGTTATCGTATTTTTTAAATAACTCGTACTGTGACTCTGTCTTTTCCTTACTGGTATCCCAGTAAGCCGGTGAATTTTTAGAAGCCAGTGTCTCTGCCTTATAGGCCTGGAACTTCACAGCATCACCACCCGCCTGTGAAATCTCCTCAATCATCATCCGGGCCCGTTCCATGCTACCATCATGGTTTACACCAACTTCACTAATGAGGTAGGGCAGTTCATCGTTTTTTAAGAAGGATTTTCCCGGATTAAGAACTTTCCGTCTATCCTGCTTCATCCCTTTGATATTCCTGGTCATATTTCCACTTCCAATACTCGGAGGTAATCTCATTAATAATACGGGTCAGTCCCTTCCTGATTACAACTGAAGCTTCACTGAGCTCTTCATACATTTTACACCTTAGATCTGTGTTGCTTGCAAGTTGTATTATGCTACTGGCCAGATCATCATCCTGGACAGTACAGGATATCCCCAAATAATTGATACCTTTATGGTAACGGGCAAATAAGTGCAGGGTCTCCCGGTCGTTCTGGGCTATGCTGATGGTGGGAATTGCCATGGAGGCCAGTTCATAGATGGTACGCCCATTGGAGGTGACTGCTATATCAGCCTGGCTCATGAGCTCTGGCATGTTCTCAACCTTCCTGTGAACCTCCACTATGGAATCTAAATCTGGAGGTATTTCAAGTTCGTGGGAGTATTCACCACCAAGTACAACGATGATCTTCTCCAGTGAAGACTCTTCCAGTAATCTGGGGGCTATATTCAGTATCCTGGAGGTTAAATTGTTTTGATCCACTCCTCCGAAGGTTACAAATAGAACCCGTGGTGAATCTCTGAATTTAACTGGCTGGTATAAAAAGAACTGTTCCTTTAAGCATTCATATTCGTATCCAAACCTGTGGTTTGATTGGGGATTGGTCTTCTCATAGAGAGCGTTGAAAACCAGATGGGCATAGCTGGACCCTTCATCAAGGTCTTCAAAGTTAACCACAAAACACCCGGCATCCTTTAACCTGTTTACGTAATCTTTACTGGTGTCCAGGATATCATTTATCACTATATCCGCATCAACTACATCGGTTAATAAATCCTTCTCTGTTTCAATAACTCTGTATCCACCGTCTTTTATTAACTCTACAGATACTGGTTCGCTGCTGTAGGTTATAAATTTGATATCATGGCCTATAAATCCATCGGCTATGGTTAAAGCACGGTGTATATGTCCCATTCCTACGTCCCTGTTTCCGTTAACTACCAGTGCTATCTTAAGCCTCTTTATCAATGTCTCGGCTATTAAAAAGTCAATATCAGTGTCAACGTCCAGGCCTTCTAGTTCGTCTAAGAGGAAGATGTTCACATTATCGGCAAACCTGGAATCTTCCTGGACATATTCCCGGTGGGTAATCAGAAAAGCCCCGGTTTCCTTATATTTCCGTGGCAACCACTGCCTGTTCACCCTCTCCTCATAATCAGGTAATACATAGTTGTTTTCTTCCTTCCATTGTAGATGGGTGGCGTCTACAACCGGTAGCATGGTTTCTATATCTTCCTGGATAAAATTCTCAATAGCCCCATCCAGGGTCTTCAGGGAGAGTAAAGGTGATGTGGGCTGGAGTGTTACCACCACATCATACTCCGTATCTTTCTCCTGTTCCATGTAAAGGGTGGCGTCATTTACCACCGGGTCGAGGGTAGTTTTATCATCTGCCAGGTCAGCTGGCCTTTTTCTCAGATGGACAGGGAAGTTAGATGAGTAGTCCAGGATTTCATTGCTATCCGAGGTCACCACCACATCTGTGATGAATTGGCTGTTGACTGCGTTGGCTATCTGGTAGCTTATGAGTGGTTTCTGATTCAAAAGCCTGAGGTTCTTGCGGATAATTCCCTTGCTCCCGCCTCGGGCAGGGATGATGGCTAAAATATTCATGGTTACATTCCCTCTGGATTATAATATCAATTCTTACAATTATAGATTAATTATATACATTATCCTGGTTAATTACTATCTTAAAAACATCATTTCTAATTACCAACCCAAGGATAATTATTCTAGATTATATTATCAACCTAACAACTATTAAATATCCATTGTACCTTAAATTTTATCAACACTTTTACAGTTATTCAAAATTTAAATATAAGTTTTTTATGTGATTTTCAGGTAATTTATTGGATTTACTGGTGAATTTACAGGTATTTATTTATGGATGAAATTCATTTAATTATGGATTCATGGGTAAAATTCAAAGGTAATTAACTGGATTCATGGGTAAAATTCACTGATAATTATTGAATTCATGGGTAAAATTATAATTCCCAAATGCCAGATAATTTTTTACTTCAAAGGTGTATAATCAGATGAACAGGAAAAAGATAGGGTTACTGCATGGTGCAATACTCAACTCAGGTGATTTTCTAATATTTCACCGGGGAAAACAGTTACTCCAGGAATATTTAAGTTCTGAATATGAGCTGGTTGATATCAGGCGTTGGGAACCCTTCAGTGAAGAACTGGATGCCCTGGTAATCCTGGGCGGTCCCATCATATCCCGTGGACTGCACAAACAATCAAAGAATATAAAAGACCACCTTAAAAAGGATGTCCCTGTGGTGTGTCTGGGCCTGGGAGTAAGCGGTGAACGATACTCGGTAGAAGAGGACTACTTCACCCGGGAGTCGGCTGAGTTCTGGAAAAGGGTCTACGAGAGCTCCCACCTGTTCAGTGTCCGGGATAAAAAAACACAGAGGATACTCAGTCACTATGGGATTGATGCAGAGTTTACAGGGTGCCCGGCCCTCTATGATCTGGACATGATAAAAAACAGGAGATTAACCAGGGAATATGTCCCAACCATGGAATATGTTCCGGATGAAACTCCCCTGAACCGTAAAGTAGCAGTTACCATACCACATATCCGTCTGGAAAAAAACCCCATATATATATTAATAGGGATCCGGAATTTCATCTACACTTTGTTGTTCATCCGCCAATTGAAAACCATAAAATGCAGTTCTGATCCTATTAACCATGATTCCCAGTCAAAACAGGGTAATATAACTCCTGATAATAAAACCCCTGATAATAAAAACTCTGATAATAAAAACTCTGATAATAAAAACTCTGATAATAAAACCCCTGATCTATTGTTGATATTGCAGCACGGATATACTCCCCCATTACGTTTAATTGGGAGGTACGCCGAACATTCCGGATTTAGAGTATTAGACACCTCCTACAGGGGGCTTGATGAGGTGGAGGAACTTAGAGATGCCAGTTTCCATATTGGAACCCGTCTGCATTGCCACATGTTCTTCCTATCCTTGGGCAAGCCATCATATCTCCTGAGTGTTGATAACAGAACAAGGGCTTTCCTTGGAAACTTCCAGGTGGAGAGTGAAAACTACTCACCAGGAGGTATCAGGAGGCTCATCACCAGGTTTAAGGAGGAACTAGACAACCCTGATGCACAGGAGATTATGGTTAGAATGCTCAGTACAGAGATAATGACACTCTTTGGAGATATGGAAGACTTCTTAATCAGGGTGGATGAGTTTTTAAAAGAGAATTTAAAGAATAGTTAGTTTGAAAAATCATACAAAATTAGTTAAAAACCTATTTACAATTATTATAAAATATTAAAAAAAGCGGGTGTGACCAATTAACGATTATAGGAAATTTATAGGGGAAATAGGGCTGGTGGCAGTGACCAATATCCTCCTGCTTTTAAGTTCATTCATACTCATACCTGTGTTGACTAAGAACCTGTCAGCCAACGACTACGGTGTTTGGATCCAGTTCACAGTGACTTTGAACCTGCTTTTAAACATCATACCCCTGGGCTTGCCCTTTGGGATGGTCCGGTTTCTCTCGGCAGAATCAAACAGGGAGAAAATTGTGGAGGACTTCTATTCGTTAACCGCCATAGTTGCCCTGGTGAGCGTGATTATTTCACTGCTTGTACTTGTATTTGCAGTGCCCCTGGCAGGTGCACTCTTCAGCGGGGACACGGACATCGTGTATCTGCTCCCGCTGACCATAATCACCATATGTTTAAACAGTGTTTTCCTGAACTACTTCCGGACCTTCCGGATGATGAAGCTCTGGTCATTCTTCTCAGTTACCCAATCATTTCTATTACTGGCCCTGGTGGGCTACTTCATCTACACCGGGCAGGGCCTCTACGGGGCTGTGCTGAGCTACTCCATCACCAACCTGGTCCTGATGCTCTTGATGCTCCTGATTATAGTACGGCAGATAGGGGTTAAGATCCCCCTGTTTACCAACATCAGGGAGTACATGTCCTTCAGTTTACCCACTGTCCCGGGCAACCTCTCCTACTGGGCCCTGGATTCAAGCGATAGGTACATCATCGGATTGCTCATGGGCAACGTCTTCGTGGCCTACTACTCACCCAGCTACACCATGGGGAATATAATCATGATGTTCCTTGCACCCTTCTCCTTTTTACTACCTGCTGTCCTGCCCAAGTACTTTGAGAGGGGTGATATGGATGAGGTGAGGAGGTACCTGAAGTACACCCTGAAGTATTTTATGTTACTGGCCATACCCTCTGTATTCGGCCTGTCCATCCTCTCCAGGCCCATACTGACCATACTATCCACTTCCCAAATAGCAGATAACGGCTTCTTCGTCACCCCCTTTGTGGCTTTAAGCGCGGTTATCTATGGTTTAAACAGCAACATCAACCAGATTATCATCCTGAATAAGAAAACCAAGGTAAATGGGTCGGTGTGGATCATTACCGGAATATCCAATGTGATCCTGAACATCATCATGATCCCGTACCTGGGAATTCTAGGAGCAGCGGCGGCCACGTTGATCTCCAGTGCACTGGCAGTGATCCTCACACTATACTACAATTACAGGTATTTAAATTTCAAATTCGACTTCAACCCAGTATTCATAGGCAAGAGTGTTTTGGCAAGTCTGGTGATGTCCGTGTTCCTGTTTGTCTACCAGCCCACAGGGCTGATTGAATTAATACTGGCAGTGATTATCGGGTTCGTTATTTATATCGCTGCACTGTTCCTGGTGAGGGGGATTAAAGGTTCTGAAATTAGATTATTAAAATCAATAATTAAAAATCCTTGATTTTAGAAAATCTTAACCTTTAATCTAATTAAAAGAAGGAAATCTAATTAAAAGAGGATAATCTAATTAAAAGAGGATAATCTAATTAAAAGAGGATAATCTAATTAAAAGAGGATAATCTAATTAAAAGAGGATAATCTAATTAAAAGAAGGAAATCTAATTAAAAGAAGGTAATCTAATTAAAATAGAAAAATTAAGCCCCAAAAAGATACAAGTTCAATACAACCAGTAACTGCCCCTATTTCTCATCCACAGTGCATCTATTTCTCATCCATGTAAATACAGCTATTTCTCGTCCATCATCTTTAAAATTAAATCAGCAATTCTCTGGGATGATTTCCCATCAATCATATAGGTCTGTCCATACACAAATTCGGTAACCTTCTCTGTGTCTGGTGTTTCTCCCTGGTTAAGCTTCCTGAGTTGGGGCAGGAGTTCCCCTTTATCTTCAATGTAGATGGCTCCGCTGTCCCTGTAGAACCGGGGTTCTTCATTCTTAAATAGGTTTAGTATCACTGTGGTTTTACCCAGTACCATTGCCTCCAGTGCTATGGTTGAAAACACAGCCATAACCACATCTGATATGTCCATGATTTCCTCTGATGGTTCGAACTTGAATATATCGTAGGATAGGTTGTATTTGCTTAGGATTTCCTGGTAGTCTTCCTTCTTCTCATAGATGGGGTGGATCTTGAATATCAGGTGGACATTCTCTAATTTTAATACGGCTTCTGTAATCTCTGATACAAATTCCCTTCTCTGGGATGATGTCCAGTAGCCCAGCTCTACCAGGTACTGGGTGAAGACAGAGAAAACCTTCTTATCAGGTGGTATGTTATATTTTTCCTTTAGTTTTCCAGTTGAATTCTTCTTAACCGAATCTTTGAGCTTGTCGAACTTGGGGTTCCCGGTTACCACCACCTTATCTGGTGAGATGCCCTCTTTGATGAACATTTCCCGTACTGATTCCCCAAAGACTGCGATTTTAGTGGAGTTTCCATGGCCGTATGGTTGGATTTCATGTTTCAACCCGAAGGTTAACAGGTCCAGAATGTAACGGAGGGGTATCCTCCTGATGAAGAAGAAGTTTACAAACTTCAGTGGAAGTCCCAGATAATATCTCCAACCCTTTTTCATGTAATCCTTGCGTTTCCGGAGAGTTAGCACCCCATCCTGTACTGTCAGTGATGGTATGTTTAATTGGTTGGCTGCATCTATAAGCAGGATGTCCATGAATATCTGGTCGTTTCCAGTGATGATTATGGCGGGTTTTTCTTCTTTTAAAACTGAGTATGCTGAATCTGAATTAACCCTGCCTATAGTTTTAAATTCGTACCCATAACTGGTGAGCAGTTCCTCGATGGAATCCTTTTCCTCGATCTCTATATTAACGAATTTAACCTTAAAATCTTTCAACTCGTTATCTATGCACCGGAACATTTCAACCTGTGTCCTGCTGCTTACAATAATAAGTATCACTGCCATCTCAACACCGTTATAGTCTATGATTATGTGTAAATTTTATCCTATTCATATATTGTGGATTAATATTTTGCTTGTGGATTAATATTTTGCGAATTAACTTGATGATTTTTAATTATAGAATTATCTAGTATAACAAGAGTTGTGTCTTTACACTCAAATTAAAGTTTCACGATTATTAAAAAAAATCAATAATAATGGGGGAATATGGGGAATACATAAACATATTAACAGTGTATTTTATACTCCATTTAACTAGAACCCTTTTCTTCTTTATTTACGCCGGCCAGTGAAGCGAATATAGCTATAAAACAGAATATAGTAGCTATTATAAATGTCACCTGGACACTGGTTAAAAGCATGGGGTAGTTAGATGGGGCTATCTGCACCGCCCCTATATAGATACTGAAAATAAACAGCACCATACCCATACTCAGGGTCTGGCCAACTAACCGCATGGTGCTCACTGTGGCTGAGGCAACACCAAAGAACTTCTTCTTCACCGACCCCATTATGGCGTTGGTGTTGGGTGAAGCGAATATTCCGGAACCGAAACCCATGATGACCATTCCCAGGATAATCAGGGAGAAGGGGGTGTGGTTGTCCAGGAAGGTGAATATAAAAAGCCCCAGTGTTGTGAAAACCATTCCTATTGATGCCAGTATTCTCGGATTATACTTGTCAGAAAGCCTCCCTGCTATGGGCGATACCAGGGCCATACACACTGTGGAGGTGGCTAGTACCAATCCAGTGTCCTGGGGGTTGAGTCCACGGATGTACTGCAGGTACAAGCTTAAAAGGTAGACCACTGCAAAGGTGCCTATGAAGCTGATTAAAGTAGCCAGGTTGGAGAAGGCGAAGGTCCGGTTTTCCAGAAAGAGTCGAATCTCCAGGACAGGGTGTTCCACCTTCAATTGCAGGTAAATGAATAGGATTAGGAATAAAATTCCCCCAATCACCATTATCTGACCCATTAACTCACTTATCTGAGAGAAACCAGTCAACACCAGCAGCAGGGATAGGCTGTAGATAACAGAACCAGTCACATCAAACTTCTCCTCATTACAGTCTGCCCATTCAACTCCCCTCATCTTCCAGACTGTAAGCAGAAACATCAGGACACCCAAAGGCAGCATGAGAAAGAAAAGACTTCTCCATCCCAGATACTGGATTATCAGCCCGCCCAACACCGGTCCAAGAACCAATCCAATGTATACTACGGTGATGTTTATGCCTATGGCTTTACCCCTTTCTGTCGCAGGAAAAGCGTGGGTGATGAGAGCCAGACCAGTTACAAATATCATGGAAGCACCAATACCCTGGAACATACGCGCAGTTATGAGTAACTCCACCAATGGGGTTAGTGCAGCTCCAAGGGAAGCTAATGTGAATAAAATAATCCCGTAGACAAATATCCTCTTCAGACCGTAGATATCGGCTATCCTTCCCAGGGGTATGGAGAACATGGCTGAAGCCAGTAAATATGCTGTGGGTATCCAGCTAATCATGATTGCAGTGGCTGCAAATTCACTGGATATGGCGGGTATGGCAACATTTACAGCGCTTCCCATGAAGGGTGTTACAAATGCCGCCAGTGTAGCTACTAAAAGGACTGTTGTTTTGTTTATTTGGTTGGTTTCCATTTTTAATCCTCGTATGATTTTCCAGGGGTTTTTTATAAATAATTGTCGTGATTTATATGAATTTGCTCAATTGATCAAAGGATTTTCAGGTACTCTCTGCAAATCCAGAGATGTGCGAGTAAATCCAAGGAACTGGATTTTCCGAACTTAAATCCGTAATAGCACATATTTGAATGTCATCAAACAGCAATCATAACCCTTTATATTTAGAAAAAATATTCATTTAAAAATGTAGGAATATTTGATTTTAAATTACATCAAGGCATGTTTATTGTATTATACTGTTCAAGATTATGATTCTTTAGTATTTATCAATCAATATATTAATATATTATTATTATACCATATTTTTTTTAAGGCGATTTTAAAAATAGAATTATGAGATACAATTATTTGAAATTTTATAATCTTAAACTAAGTGATAACTATGTCCGTGCGTAAATATTATCTAGATAATCTGCGATTAATGGTGATTCTTTTCTTATTCCCCTACCACACCCTAATCATCTACAGTGGCGTTGCTGACTATTATTTTAATGTAGCCAATAATTTGGTAGCCAATGCATTAATCCTTTCACTGGCACCCTGGTTCATGCAGCTTCTCTTTACAATAGCAGGTATTGCCACCTATTATTCACTTAAAAGGAGAAATTCAACCCAATATCTAAAGGAAAGGGTTTCTAAACTTTTAATCCCCACCCTGGCAGGTGTTGTCCTGGTGATCCCGGTGAGCATCTACTTCGGCATACTTTACCAAGGTTTTGATGGAAGCTTTCTGAGCGTATGGTGGACTATGATGAGCAACTGGATGGAGTATCTAGCCAACGGACTGCTCTTAGGTCCGTTATGGTTCCTGTTATACTTATTTATTATATCCATAATTGCACTTCCCTTTATAATGAAATATAAAAAGAGCAACTGGAGGATCCCCCTTGAAAAGGTGACCGTGCCTAAACTCCTGTTACTGGTGATTCCCTTAGCTCTCGGCAGCTATTTCCTGAACATCTATCCAGAGAAAAGCCTGATACAATTCCTGTTACTGTTCATATTCGGATACTTCCTGTTATCAGATGATGGGGTCCAGGAAAGACTGGAAAAATCAAGATGGCCCCTATTCATCTCTTTCCTGGTTTTACTGGGCATATATGTGTACATCTCGGCAATATCCATCACAGCCAGTGCAGGGGCCGCTGCCACCACCAGCACTCCCCTGGCCATTGACCTGCTGGTTAAACTTTTAATCAACCTGATCATGTGGCTGGGAGTGATCAGTGTGATGGGAATGGGAAAACATTACCTGGAATTTAAAAACAAATCCACCATGTACCTGGCAGGGATCTCCTTCCCCATATACATCTTCCACATAGTCTGGATCAACCTCCTGGCCAACTACATAATAGGATGGATACCCGACCTGATGGTGGTGCAGGTAATCCTCATAATGGCCCTGAGCTTCGTCCTGACCCTGGCAAACATTGAAGTGGTGAAGAGGATTAAAGGGTTAAGGTCCCTCTTTGGGTTAGGAACTAAAAAAAAACAGGAAACGAGAATGGAATAATAAAAACATTCTCTTTCCTTAATAATGATTAAATGTATAATAACCACTACCACTACAGCTAAGATCATTATCATATAAAAGTAGGGTGCTTTGTATTCAACAGGGAATAACCTATACTCTCACCCAATCTTCCCTTAAATATTTAAATTAATGAATAAAAAAAGTCAAGCAATTAAATTTAAAACAGATTCCAAGCCCTACTTGGGGATGGTGAAGTAGAAAGTCGCCCCTTTTTCAGGTTCTGATTCCACCCATATTCTTCCGTTATGACCATCTATTAACCGTTTACAGATGGCTAGTCCAATGCCTGTGCCTGCATATTCTTCCCGGGTATGTAACCTTCTGAATACTTCAAAAATTTCCTGATGATGTTTAGGGTCGATGCCAATACCATTATCCTTTACCCCTATTATCCATTCATTTTCATTTCCACCAGCAGATATATGGATTCTGGGTATTTTTTGGTGGAACTTAATTGCGTTTCTAATTAAATTCTGAAAAACCTGTCTAATCTGTGAGGAGTCACAGTAAGCTACAGGTAAATGGTCACAAGTAACCTGGGCATTCGTTTCATCCATGGTTGATTTTAAATCCAACAAAACATCATCTAAAACCTGATTAAGATCGTTGAGTTCAAGTTCATTATTCTCTGTATCTAACCGGCTTAAGGTGAGTAAGTCATCAATTAAATCCTTCATCCGTTTTGAGCCATCAAGTATAAAGCCTATGTAGTCATCTGCATTTGAATCCAGTTTACCCTTATATTTCCTCTCTAAAAGCTGGGTAAAACTGGACACCATCCTCAGAGGTTCTTGCAGGTCATGGCTAGCCACATAGGCAAACTGTTCCAGTTCTTTATTTGATTTTTCTAATTTCCTGGTTCTTTCTGCTACTTTTTTCTCTAAAATCACATTATAATTACTTAATGCATCTTGTGCCTGTTTATAATTGGTAACATCAATATCAATTTCCAGGATTAACTTAGTTCCATCTATATCTGTAAATGGGAAATCATAGACATGTAGAACACTTCCATCCTTTGTTTTACATTCCCAATTATGTGGTTTGCCTGTTTCAAAGACATTAAAGGATTCACAAAAATCACAGGGTTCTGATAATCCAAAACAGTAATCATAACAATACCGTCCTTCTGCTTCACCAAACTTATCACGAAATGCTTTATTAGCAAATGGGATCCTATAATCTGAAGTAATTAGCCACACCATTACCGGCATTTTCTCAAAGATGTTGTAGAGTCTTTGTCTTTCATTGGAAAGTTGTAAAGTCCTTTCCTTAACCTGTAATTCTAAATTATTTTTAACGTCTTCAAGAGCTTCTTCAGCTCTTTTACGCTTTGATATATCATTAAAAAGAACTCCAACCTGTCCCTTTTTGAAGGTGAATGCATATATATCAAACCATTTATCAGCCACTTTATTATAACTTTCAAAATGAATTGGTTCATCAGTTTTACAAACTTCTGCAAAATTAGAAATCCAAATCGGCTCCACATCTGGCATTGCTTCGGTTATTGTCTTACCTAAATAATCAGCAGCATTGAGACCAGTTTGATCTTCCCAGACTTTATTAAAATCAAGCATCACAAAGTCATGGGAATTTCCCTCATCATCAAAAACTGGTTCTACAAGGACAAATCCATCCTGATTATTCTCAAATAAGGTACGGTATAGCTCTTCACTTTCTTTTAAAGCTTTTTCATCATTTTTACGTTCTGTTATATCTCTAATAAGAAGTCCTACTTGATTATGCTTAAATTTAAAAATGTAATCGTCGTACCATCGGTTGGTGTGTTTATTGAACTCCACCATGTGCTCTGGTTTACCAGTCCTAACTACCCTGCCAATGATCTCCAGCCAGGAATCTTCAAGAAGGGGAATAATTTTATTTGTCCTTTGCCCCAGGACATCTTTCTTTTTTAAACCGGTTTGATGTTCAAATGCCTGGTTAACCATTAAAATTTTACAATCATAGGCAATTGAATCCTCATCAAACAAGACCTCTAAAAGTTCGAATCCATCATCACTTACTTCAAAAAGTGAACGGTACAGCTCTTCACTTTCCTTTAAACTTTCTTCATTTTTTTTGCGCTGGGTTACATCGTGTACAATTACAAATGCTCCCTTGGGCATTCCATTTTCATAGGTAAATATGATGTTTCGTTCTCCAATAACCTGGTCACCATCTTTGGAAACTCCTGTATATTCCATCCAGTAGGGCTGTTTGTTAACTGATGGGAAATTTTCAATGGTGTCCTGGAATAGTTTCTTACTTTCCCTGTCTATAAAATTCATGGGATCCCTGGATAGAAACTCTTCCCTAGTGTAGCCCATTTTTTCACAGAGGACATCATTGACCCTAAGTAATTTAGGTCCATTAATATCAATTTCATACATCATGTAGGGAGAATTATCAAAAAGAAGATCGAACTGATTATTAAGTTTTTTTACTTCGTTCCTAAGATATTGTAATTCCTGATGGGTATGATTGGGCCCTTCATTCATTCCCCAATTTTTACCAGATTTAACCATGTAAATTACTACCCTTTGGTTGAATTAATTTCAACCCATTGAAGATTTTGAATATAATGGATTTTTTTATTTATGAGATTTTCTATTTACTTCTTTATTTATTTTTTTTAGTTTTTATTCTTTGTAAACTTTTTTTTGTTTTTTTGGGATTAACTTGTTTTTTTAAGTCTTTTTGGATGTTTTTCCAGGTTATTTTGTTTTTTTTGTTGTTAGCGTTCGCTAGGTGGGGTTCTTTTTTTGGAGGGTTTTGAGTTGTTGTAGGTTGTAACAGAAGCATGTGAATAGGTTTTTGGTGTGAGCTCGAAGTGTGGTGGTGACTAGTAAGTGGCCGGACTTGAATATGTTTTTAATCACGGGCATAGGGCCGTTCTCCGGCTGATCTCTTACGGACAATTCTTTAATCATGACAATTTCATCAATATTAGGCCTACCACCACGCTCTGTCCGGTTATCATACATTTCACGGACAATAGGCCTGAAAACCCCCCAATCAATAAGAGGATTAATCTCAGCCAACTTATCACCAAGCTCTTTCACACGAGAATACTGCTTATTCATGAAATACATCTCAAAAGACTTCATAATACTCCTATAAACCTAAAACCATATAAACATATCGTTATACTCAAACAAAACCAATAAATTAATAATCATAAAATTAAAAAATATTTAAAAACCCAAAAATCAAAAAGTTAATCGAAAATCTCTAAAGTAATTAACCTGCGACCCACCAAAACAAACCATACAATTAAAAATATTCCGGAAGTTACAGCTATTATAAGTAGTAAAAGTGTAGCTGAAGGAATAAAGATTATTCTTATATAATCAAACAAGGAGATTCCAAATGCAAGAAGCCCGATATATGCTGTTTTCTTGCTAAATATATCGCCTTTATACATTGTTGCCGAAATAATAAATCCAGAAATTGAGATCAGGAAGAAACCCATGTTAAAACCCCCAACTGCGCGCTGTCCAGTGTTTGCAATTAATGCCTGTCCTGCTGCAAGTAGAACAGATTTCTGGACTTCGGTGGTTGCAGCCCAATATTGATCACTCAGATTAAGAAGTGAAAAAGGGTTATTAGTTGATAAAAATACAGATATTCCGGTAATTGCAAGTAGCAGGGCAATTAACATGAAAGACTCATTAATTCTTTTTATTGAAATATATAAAGCCAGAAATATTGGAATAAACAATATATAAACTATAATTTCCAGTAAATAAAAGTCAAGTAACCCTAAAAATTTATTAGCCAGAAATAGTGTGAATAAGTTAATGGCTGTGGTTTGTTGGGGCCAGACTGCAAATATAACTATTTCAATTAAAAGTAAAATTGCGGCTAAAATAGCAGCCATACCACCAATTTTAAAAAGGCTTTTCCATCTATTGGGTTCATCCTTTATCTGATTTAAGATTGACATAGTAATTCTCTATTTTCGATTTATTTTAATTGGGGTATATAGTTAATTACGATACAGTTCCACTCCAGTCTATGTGCAAATACCTTTAATAAAATTTAAAATACTATTCTAGTCCGGACGGAACCTAACCCAGACTGGTGCCCGTGGAGATCTGCCTTTAATCAGTTCGTTAACTCTTATCTCAGCTGAGAGTGGTTTGGTGGTTATCAGGATCTGTTCAGCAACACTTTTGGGTGCTGGAACATGTAATGGGCCCTGATTTTTCTTTAAAAATTCCAGAATATCTATACGTTCCTGGTCACTGAAACCAGTGCCTACTTTCCCAAAGAACTCCCCATTTCTCTCCATCATCAATGCACCGAAGGGTAAGCTGTCACTCTTGGTTGCTCCGATAATGAAAACATCAACGGTATCTTCCCTTTTAATTTTGATCCACTGGCCAGTTCTTTTCCCGGGTTCATAGTGGGACTCTATATTTTTGAGGATGGCCCCTTCATGTCCCTCACCAGTGTACTCCCTGAAATCTCTGTCAACAGTTGAGCTATCTGTTTGTTTAAACGGTACCAAAACAATATGTTCACCAGGGGTTACTGCCTCAAATAGTATCTCTTTACGCTTTTTCAGGGGATAGTTCAGGAGACTTTCCCCATTGTACTCCATTATATCGAATATTTGGTATGTTGATGGTATTTTCTTGGCCAGTAAGTTTATGCGAAACTGATCTTCCACGTTACGGTTAATGAGTTTAGCCAGGCCTCCAGGCACAGTAAGCTCACCATCTAAAACCCAGCTTGTGCCTTTAACATTCTTCTTAAGTGCTTCTGTTAATTCAGGGAATTTTTTTGCCACCTGAATATGTCTCCGGGTCCATAGCTTCATGGACTTGCCATCGTATTCAGTGATGAGTCTTTGACCATCGTACTTTGGTTCGCTGATCCAGTTACCCTTTAACTGTACGTCAATATCTTCCAGTTTGGCCAGCATGGGTTCAATCATGGGTTACAACTTCCATAACAAATAATAATAAACAGATGAATCATTCCTCTAAAGTGGCAAGCATCTTCTCCAGTTCAGCTTCCAGGGACTTAACTTCCGGAGGTTTAAACTCGGGAATTTCTATAGGCTCACCCAGGGCCTTCTTCTCAATTAGTTCCTTTACCTGCTGGGTGTAGGTTTCGGTGTACTCTTCCCAGTTAAATTGGAAAGACATACTATCCACTATTTTAGCACCTTTATCAACCAGGTCATCCTTTACCTGTGCCTCTATAATTCCCATTTCATCTGGTGATCGTACCTGTTCATGGTAGAGGAGTTGTTTTATGAGGAAGCCATCATGGTATGGTTGCAGTACCCCGATGTACTCGTTGCTACGGGCCACCCATTTAACCACAGCCACTTTATCCCTCTTAACCATAACCTCCCTCAAAAGCTGGAAGCTCTGCCCCACACCACCCCTGGCAGGTGACTGGGTTCCCAGGTAGTAGGATCTGTTTAAGGCAATCACTGGTATATCATCATAATTACAGAACCCCTGAATCTCCATGGTACGTGTGGCGGCAGGTTTAAGGGCATCTATCTCTTCATTGGTAAACTGGATACATTCGCCTGCTATAATATAGGCTTTCCCTATCTCATCAGGAGATAATTCCTCCCCATCCTTCTCACAAACTTTCTTGTAGCGTACCCGTCCACAATCTTCCTTATGAACCTGGTGAAAGGGAACGTGTAAGCTTCCACTGGCTGCATACATCCTTACAGGTATAAAAATTGAACCAAATATAACATGACCTGACCATATGGATCTCAAAATAACACCTCACTAATAATATGGCTGTTAACCGCTAATAAATTATCGAAAAAAATCATCCCTTTTTAGGTTAAAGCTCGGATATGGATTTATTTTTTAAAAATAGTGTTGATATGGAGTTTTTCTCCTATTCTTTATCCGCGGATCTCATGGTCCTTAACCGACGGTTACAGTTTTTCAGTTTAGTTGATACCTTCTCCAGTTCATCCAGCTGTTTAACCAGTTCTCTCTTAAGCATCCAATTCTTTATCCAGAGATATATGGAAAGACCCAGGAATATTATAGCCAGTATGGACAGAATTATTACCATCACCGAGGCAGCCATGGCCTGCCACAGTAAAGCAAAACCATATATCAAGTAGATTACAAGACCGACTACTACAATAATTAGTGCAATTAAAAAAAACAGTTTTATCCTGTTAAACAGCTCATTTTTCTCCATTAAAGACACCTTTAATCTTTTAATCTGTTACCTAAGGAAAGATGATTTACCATAGAATACCTCCTATATGTATGACATTTTTGTCATTTTTTCCGTTGAATTGCATTTAATTTTTATTATATGGTTATTATTATAGAGTAAGATACGTTAGTACTTTTTCATTTATTGAACCTATCTTACACCCTCCCCCTATTCAGAATATGCACAATAATTAATTTTGTTTTTTACATCTATTTATATTTCATAAATTTCTTTGTGAATAGCAGAACAAAATTAAATAATTTAATTGTTTCCTTTTAGCATCCAGATCTATTATATTCCGTTAGGCAGAGTCAGAAAAATAATATTCACGGTTTTATCATATCAGGAGATAGATTGATTCGTGTTTTCCAATTTGCATAACCTTATGGGGTAAATCTGTATGATTGGTGGTGAGAGATTGTTATAAATCTATCTCCCATAATTCCTCTAAAATTGGTGTTCCCCAGTCATTATTTTCTTTAGTTTCGGTTATCCTAAACCCTTTGTTTTTATACAAATATCTTGCAGCTTGCAGGGTGCTAAAAGTCCATAAAAACACATGTTTATATTCATTTTCTTTACAAAAATCAATGGACATATCGAGAAGTTTATTCCCTAGACCAAATCCTCTTATTTTAGAATCCAAGAAAAGGAATCTGAATTGTGCTGTTATTTCATCAATGTGTTTAATAGCAGAACATCCTGCTAGAACTCCATGATGTTCAAGAATGTATATACAATCCTTTTCGTTATCAAATTGATTTACAAGCTCATGTACTCCATTTTTAATATACCCTTTCCATATATCGGAGGTAAAGCCGTACTCCTTTTCATATAATTCTAGTTGACCATATATTATGAAATCCACATCTTCTGCAGTAAATGGCCTGATTTCAATGTCTATTATCATTTCTACATTTTCACCGATACAATGATCATATAAATTAAATTTTGTTTAATGATAAATCCTCACAATAGAATGTCCATGAACATTGGTTTCATATTATCATTTCGTACCATTTTTTCTACTTATTACTTATATTTACCACAATTAGCATATACAAATGTATTTACGTTTTCATTTATCCCAAATTCAAAAATGAAAAACAATGTAGAACATACTAACAAGATAACTAGTACAATTAATAACCATAATCAAGGTTTGTTTTATGCATTAATCCAATGAAATGTCGTATTTGTGTTTTAAAAAGAGATGCAATTCTTATTAATCGGAAATATCTGAAAAAAGAAGAAACCGGTCTGGGAAATAGGGGGCATTCTAAACATAAAATAAATTATAAATAACAAAACCATCTTAACATTTATATATGAAGCTTAGATTAGAAATTTTAGTTTTGATTTCTCTTCTATTTATATTAGCATTGCCCATGGGTATTTATTCCACTATTTTAGAAGATAACAACATTACTCAGAACAACACAACTATTTTAAACGTTCCAGACGTCAGACAACCCAGCAATTCCTCCAGCGGAGCATCCGCTCTACAGGCGGTTCTAGCATACTATGGTACCGACACATCCATGGATACTCTAATAAACATGACCAACACCACAGAAAATGGCACAACACCAGAAAACATTGCACAGACAGCACGTGATTCAGGATTAACAGCTGAAGTAAAGGAGAATATGACGCTCAAGGAATTGAATGATAACATCAATGAGGGGATACCCACCATAGTACTCTGCCAGGCATGGGGGGATAACAACACTGGTAACTGGACTGATGTAACAGGAAACGGCCACTACATGGTGGTAATTGGGATGGATAGTGAGAATATTTACTTGGAGGACCCGGCTGTTTTTGGAAGCAAGGGATACATACCCCTCAAGGAGTTCCTGGATAGATGGCATGAACATTTGCTGGAAAATGAAAACGGGAACGAAACACAAAACAACACAGGAAACGAGACTGAAAATAGCACAGAAAATAACACCTCCGCAACGTTGATGCACCATCTGGGCATAGTGATTACAGGTGGTGAGGCAGTCACCTTCCCACCATTTATAAAAATTGGATAAAAATCCACCATAAAATAGAAAGAAAAAGTAAAAAAATTAGTATACAGTTAATATATGATTATTATTCATTTTAGATTATAATTTATTTCTCTAAATATAAATTATACACCTTTAATTAATAATTTACGTTACTTTTAGATTATAAATCATTCAATAAATTATTGAGTTCATTTATTCTTCTGGTTACGTCCTTCAGGCGCAGATTATATTCCATATTCTCATTTTTCAGCTTCTCATTATCTTCTTTAAGATTTTTTATTTCCAGGTCGGTTTTAATCTTAAGGACATTGATGCTTTCATTGTATGATTCCTGTGCACTTTCCAGTTTCCGTTTCAGTTCATCTACTCTTTTAAGGTTATCAGAGTATTTATTTATTTTTTTTCTCAGTTCTTTTGAATTTTTAACTGAAGTAAGTTCAGGGAAATCTGAACACTTTAAAACAACTATTTCTTCTTTTTCACTGAATCCCTTATCTTCATCCACTGTTACACATAATTGGGGGGTATCTATATGATTATTTTGAGATCCCTTGAAATATTCAACTTTTCCCTTGACTATGTTGTCCTTATTTGTTTCTGTCATATGAATAAACCTCCAATGTTGTAAAAATTTATAAAAAAATTCAGGTAATTATTATTTATCTTATTTTATTTTTGATGGGATATAAAATATACGTTATTAATGGAATAACCATGCATGGGGTTTAATTAATTTTAAAAAGTATTAACTCTCTACCATGAAAAATCGGAATAACATATGGATGGATTAAAAAATAGACATTAAACCCATAGAAACAGGCTTCCAATGGGGTTAATTAGTTTGAAAATTTAACTTTGGTTTTTCATTATATGGTAAATGCATTTTTTAAGGTGAACATCCCAAAACAATATATTAGAGGTTTAGACCTATTTGAACTCCTCTTTCACCCTTTTCATCTTCTC
>Ga0255345_1001961_pt1 | contig 27655 bp, 20 predicted proteins | sample wastewater_treat_6_FD_192415 | JGI IMG/M metagenome (GOLD analysis project Ga0255345, IMG submission 192415) | Wastewater microbial communities from Lulu Island WWTP, Vancouver, Canada - plant20 | ecosystem: Engineered > WWTP > Wastewater > Unclassified | place: Canada: Vancouver, British...
TTAATACTGTTGTGTTCGACAATCCTGGTTCAGTTGTTGCGGAATCATTCCGGCTTTTGAGATCAAGAATGCAGTTTTTTACGAAAGATGCGAAAGCTCCGGTTATCCTTGTAACATCCTCCATGCCTTCGGATGGTAAGACCTTTGCTGCGATTAATCTCGCATCTGTATACAGTCTTCTTAATAAAAGGACTGTACTGGTTGGCTTTGATTTAAGGAAGCCGAAAATATTTAAGGATTTTGGCCTCTCAAATGACAAGGGAGTCTCAACTTTGTTAATTGGGCAAGATAAGATTCAGGACGTAATTCAATCTACCAGATTCGAAAATCTTTCAATCATCTCTGCAGGCCCCATACCTCCCAATCCATCTGAGTTGACAGCACTGGGTAAGACTGAAGAACTGTTCAAATATCTAAAAGAGAAATTCGAGTATATTATTGTCGATACCTCCCCGGTTGGATTAGTTTCGGACACATATCATCTCGCCTCAATAGCAGATACTTTTCTTCTTGTTGTAAGACCAGAGAAGACACTTAAGGAAATTTTTGAGAGAACTCTTATGGAGATCAAATCGAGCGGAACGAAGGGAGTGGGATTATTGATAAATGATATTAAGGCAGGAAGTGGACATTATGGCTATGGGGAAAAATACGGATACACCTCAGACAAGAGCAGATCAAAAATGCGCTTCTGGAAGAAGGCGCTTCTAAGAAGTAAATAAGAATTTATTGTGGCAGGTACTACTACTGCTTGATGAATTTTTTCGTTGTCATTATGGTGTTCTTGTTAATGAGCATAAGGACATACGTTCCGGGTTGTAGATCAGGTAATCCTATTTCTTTCGTAGTTTCTTCAGGTGTGACCTTATCCTGATAAACGATACTTCCCCTAAGGTCGACTATTGACAATGTACATAACTGGTCTGGAATCTCTGACAGGATGTCAATGCTGAAAATTCCGTTGTTAGGATTCGGATATAGACTTATTAGGTTGGGGTCAGGATTATTTGAATCTTCTACTCTGAGTTTGAATGCATCCGAGGTAATGCTAGCCCCAAGATTATCTGTCGCAATTGCAGTGATTACATAAGTGCCTGTGTCAACATTCAGCAGAGTATAAACAAATGGAGTTGCTGTCATTTCAACAATTGTAACATCTCCACTTTTCAGTTCTACTTTACTTATGGTACCATCCGGATCACTTGCTTCAGCGATGATAACAACGTTATCATGTTTCTTAGGTTTCTTGCTATTTGAGATTTTTACACTTACAGACGGAAGCTGATTGACACCTGTGGTAGATTTTTCAACAACAACGGTAACTGGTGCAGAGACGGTTCTCAGACCCTTATTATCAGTTGCTGCAGCAGTTATGAAGAAGGTGCCAGCCGGGACTTCTTTCCAGGTGTATGAGTAAGGGGCTGAATTAATCTCTCCTAGCAAGGAAGAACCATTATAGAATTCTACTTTAGCAACAGAGCCGTCCGGGTCAGAGGCATTCGCATCGATGGTAATTGTTGCTGGTGCAAAAAATGCGTTACTTTTAGTAGGGGAAGAGATACTGACAACCGGTGGTTGATTGTTGACTGCAATAGCATTATTTGTCACATTCTGAGCTGTCATAGAAGCGGCTTGTCCACCGGATGCAGTCTGGAGTGGATTGGAAGCAGGTTTGGCATAGGCAACGTTGACCACATCACCATAAACGACAGGACTTGCAAGTGTCAGCAGTACCCTGGTACCTGAGATAGCCACCGCGCTGACAGATCTTGTGACATTGTTGACTTTGACGGTAAAGGCGGTAGCAGACGGGACAACACTTGCAAGTGAAAGATTATAAGTCATTTCGAGCCTAGCCGGTGAAGCGTCCTGAATTGCAGAGCTGACATACACAGGGATAACAGCAGTAACGCTGTTTGTTACGCTCTGAGCTGTCATAGAAGCGGCTTGTCCACCGGATGCAGTCTGGAGTGGATTGGAAGCAGGTTTGGCATAGGCAACGTTGACCACATCACCATAAACGACAGGACTTGCAAGTGTCAGCAGTACCCTGGTACCTGAGATAGCCACCGCGCTGACAGATCTTGTGACATTGTTGACTTTGACGGTAAAGGCGGTAGCAGACGGGATTATATTAGCCATTGAGAGATTAAAAGTCATCTCGAGAAGTGAAGGAGTTGCAGCTTTAATGTTTGAATTTACATAAATCGGAATGATAGGGGTTGAAACTACGGACTGAGACTCTACCCATCCAACATCAGGTGCCTTCCCGTTGTAGGGTAATCCTGTATTTACAGTTCCAGCATCTATGAGATTAGACCCCTCTGAAAGATGTCCAAAAGTAGTGAATGGCAAGCTTCCGTCTGGTGGCCTTGGTCCCATCATTCCTGTTGTATCAAGACTTACAAAATCTTCCTCTGTAACTGTTGGGTTATTTAACCAATAATTATTCTCACAGTTGATGTAAGGAGAGTTTGTATAATAATCACCCACGTTATTTTTGTTATAATTGTTGTATGAAATATTATTTCTAATCCAGTTATTAAATGTTCCTGTTGAATCTGATTTACCTGTAAAGAAAAATCCGTATTTAACAGTTGAATAAGTACCATGGTCAATACCATTGTGATAAATGAAATTATTATAGATATGCATTTGTCTGTTGTGGTCTTTATTATCATTTGGAGTAAATCCTATTGATTTATTGTAAGCCGCTATGCAATTCCTGACCACTAAACTTAATCCGGATTTTGGATTGGTAATATTTAATCCCAGTTTGAATCCGCTTCCATTAACCCCATCTGCATTTGTAAGGTAAAAACCATTTTGCATTGACCAACAACTATCCAATGATATAAATCCTTCATTTGTTCCACCAAATCCAACATCCGAACAGTTCCATGCTCTGCATCCTTTGAAAATAATGTATCCATTGTGTGAATCCTGGCTCCAATTGAATCCGAATCCACCTCCCCCTGGATCATATGTTGTATATGGATCGCTGCAATTATAAGCGTCACAATTAGTAAAATATATTGTATCTGTTCCAGAAACTTGAAATGCTCCACCACCGGCATTATAGCCTATGCATTGTTCGAATTTTATGTTATTACAGTTGGTTACATCCCAAATACCCACACAGTAACTTGCATTATCGAACTGGTATACATTTCTTCCGGTTAGACCCTTAAAATGAAGGTTTGTGCTATATGTAATTCTTACACCATAGTTGTGTGTTCTCGGGTTTGGTTTTGTGGAAAAATCAATAACAGGTTTTTCACCTGGATAAGCAAAGAAACAGATAGGATTTGTTCTGGACCCACTTTTATTATTGCAGGTTATGGTAACAGTTGAATGGTATATACCATCCCTAAAATAGCATGTATCACCAGATGGAGTATTGTCAAATGCATATTGCCAGGTTTCCCATGGCATTGAAATGGTGCCCGGATTATTATTATTCCCATGAGGCGCGACATAGTATGTTTTCGCAGATAAAACAGTATTAATTGCGATGAATACCCAAAAAATGACTCTTTTCATATATTTGACTAATGCATAGAAAACCTTGACGAACGTACGAATAAAATTGAGTAACGCAAAGATTTCTACGTATAGAATTTGATTTTGTTACAAACAAGGCAAGATTGACTTCCTGTTCAGGACAATAGCCTCGATTGTTTTTCGGGTAAATTTGTAGTGAATTTATAATGGCTATTGAACTTTACATATTTCCTTCAGATATGCAAGAATGAAATCAAAGGATTATAAAGCTCTTATACTATCTTTTTTCTTGTTGAATCTTTTCCAGTGGGTTCAAATCGTTGAAATGAGATATGGTATTCCGTTATTGATTAAATATATCCTTTCAGTTTCAATATTAGGGATTATTATCTACTATAAAGTAAGACATCCTTCGATCCCAGTTCCAGGTGGATTGTTTTATCCGTTTATTATTCTCTTCGTCCTATGGTCCACGGTGCTCCTTGTAAGCACTTTATTCAATATTAACAGTTTGTTGGGTCTTCAAAGAATTCTGGCAGCCAGATACTATTTTATCCCATATCTATTGCCACTGATACTATTATTTGCTAAGTATGATATTGGATTCGTGAGGTACTTGTTCGACTTTTCTTTCATTCTTTTAGTGCCAGCCATAATAATACAATTATCCATTGTGGCACTGGGCCTTTCACCCGAGGAATGGTATGAGCATATGCATAGGATTTATCTATTTGATATTGGAAGTTCTTTTTTATTGTTAACATCTCACATTTCGAAAAAGAAGAGCCATACTTATGTAGCATTCATATATTTCATCTTATTGACTTTTCTGTGGCTCGCATACGGAAGAAGAGGGTTAGTTGTAGAATCAATTCTCTTATTTTTTTTCGTAATTATTATAAGGCTTAGGAGCCCAATAATAAAGGTATCTGGCAGGGTGAAGATGTACTTAGGTGGATTGTTTTTAGTACTGCTCTTTTTTGCATTTGGGTATTTATTACAATCTACATATGCGTTTGAAAGAGGAATGAGTAAATCAGGATTTGAAGAATCGCGAAACAGGGTTTTTACTGATTTTTTCGAAGATTTCAATTCATCTTCTGATTGGCTTTTGGGAAGAGGACTTGACGGAACAGTAAGAAGGACAATTATGGAAGAAGGAATTGCCGATACTGTAGAAAATGGCTTTCTTCTATTAATTCTTAAAGGAGGGTTGATCTATACAGCACTATTCGTTGTTATTTTATTGAGAGCCAGTTATCTCGGGTTTTTTAAAAGCAAAAATGATGTTGTTAAGGCGCTTGCTTCTTTAATATTTATTCATGTGGTTATGATGTTATATTTTAATCTGCCAGATTATTCAACACGATATGTTTTGATCTGGATTTTTGCATCTGTTTGTTTTACTCCTGAGATGAGGAACCTAAGCAATGAAGAGGTTCATTATGCCATAAATTCAAAACTTAAATGATAAACCTAGTTCAGCACTCGCCTCATATTCAGTTAAATATAAATTTGGTCTAAACATTATGAAGATTTTGTGGTTCTCAAATACTCCTGCAAACGGAGAAGAGGTACTAGAAGAGTCCGCCGGAAGGGGGGGATGGCTTAGTTCTCTTGATAAGGCACTTAATGGTAAAATTGAATTATCAGTGGCATTTTACTATGCTAGATATGTAGGGGTATTTACACATAAAGGAGTAACCTACTATCCTATTTGTAAGAAGAACTGGCGGCTGAATATATTGCATAGCAACCTGTTTGGAGGATTTACAGACCAGAAAGATCTTTCCGAATATTTAAGTATTATTCGAACAGTGCAACCTGATGTTATTCATATTCATGGTTCTGAGAATCCCTTTGGTTGCATCATCGGTAATACAAGTGTTCCTGTTGTTTTAAGTATTCAAGGCATTTGTACAGTTTATACCCATAAGTATTATTCAGGAGTCCCAAAGCAATTCGCATCAATTTCTAATTCACGCCTTTTATCTCCCATGTCCTGGATTTTTAGTAAATCGTTTAATTACCAATACCGGCATTTGTTTGCCCGATATCCAATTAGTGAACAAAGAAATCTTAGGAATTGCAAGTATATTATAGGTAGAACAGACTGGGATAGAAGAGTATCGAGGATTCTAGCACCTAAGAGCACTTACTTTCACAATGATGAAGTTCTTAGAGAGTCATTCTATCGTACTAAATGGTTACGTCCTAAGAATCCTACTTTGGTCGTACACTCTACTATTGGTGAAGGATTATATAAGGGGCTGGAGACAATATTACAGACAATCAATGTCTTGCATTCGTATGGAATTTCGGTGGAATGGAATATAGCTGGGGTTTCCAATCATGGTCTGCTAAATAAAACTGTACGAAGGATGATGGGAAGAACCTATCCTGTTAATGGTCCAAGATTTCTGGGCAATTTGAATGAACGAGAGTTAATTCAGGCAATGCTTAAAGCACATATATATGTTATGCCTTCACATATCGAAAACAGTCCCAATAGTCTTTGTGAAGCTATGATATTAGGAATGCCCTGCATTACAACCCTGGCAGGAGGGACTACATCATTATTAAAAGACAAAAAAGAGGGATTGGTCATTCAGGATGGAGACCCGTGGTCATTGGCTGGAGCTTTGTTGGAAATCTTGGACCATCCGGAAGTAGCTAGTAAATATGGTGAGAATGCCAGAATAACCGCTCTTGCACGACATGATCCTGAAAAGATTGTGAAGGATTTGTTAGGTATATACAATTCAATCATTCTCCCCCGAGATTAAACTAATAGTTGTCAATTTATACTTAATAAACATGTGTGGTATTGGAGGGTTTCTTTCTCTAAGTCCAAAGTTTGACTTAAGCAAAATCTCAGAAAGCTTTAGAGATGGATTAATGCATAGAGGGCCTGATTATCAGGGAGACTGGTTTTCAGACGAAGAAAGTCTTATGTTTTCGCATGCCAGATTGTCAATCCTGGATCTATCTGAAAGCGCTAATCAACCGATGAAATCAGGTGATGGAAATATTGTAATCACGTTCAATGGAGAAATTTATAATTATGCTGAGATTAAAGCTGAACTCATAAAGAAGGGCCATTCTTCATGGATAACTGATCATTCAGATACAGAAGTTATCATTCATGCTTACAAGGAGTGGGGGATTGACTGTATAAAAAAATTCAGGGGGATGTTTGCCTTCGGACTTTGGGATAATAAGGAAAAAGCTTTATATATAGTCCGTGACAGATTCGGTATAAAACCAGTCTATTTTATTTATAAATCAGATCACTTTGGTTTTTCAAGTGAGATCAAGCCTTTCTTTTCCATCTATACGAATAAAAGATTAAACAACGCAGCTGTTATAGAGTATCTGACGATGCGTGGCAGCCTGGCACCAAATACAATGGTGCAGGACATTTTCAAGCTGGATAAGGGCTGTTACTTGAGGGTAGAGTTGGATAAAGCAAATGGCACCTTGCGGCACACCCTCACAAAATATTATGGTCTAGAAGATTATCTGCCCAAGGAGAATTGTCTCAATATGACTCATAATGAGATAATTGAAGAACTGGAACAACAATTAATTACCAGTATTAAATATAGATGGATTGCAGATACCCCTGTTTGTCTGTTTTTAAGTGGTGGATTAGACAGTTCTTTACTTGCAGCAATTTCTTCAAAACTGTTTAAGGAAAAGCTTCACGCTTTCACCGTTGGCTTGCCAGGCGATATTAATGATGAAACGGGTTATGCCAGGAAAGTTGCAGATCAATATGGACTGGATTTGCATATGTTGGATTTCACTCATAATCCATTAAGTATCATCGAGGAATGGATTCATTATAATGATGACCTATTCTCTGATCCTGCTGCCTTTGCACTTTTTTCTTTATCAAAAGAAATCCGAATGAAAGGATTTAAAGTTGTCCTCTCAGGTGAGGGTAGTGATGAGATATTTGCAGGTTATTCTATTTATAACGATTTTAATAGAGCAATCCAGAATTCAACCAACCGGCAATTAATGTCACACCTGCTTTCTCATCTGTACTCCATTTTTCCCTTTAGACGTATTGAGAATTATTTCTCCTATAGTTCTCATAATAATATCTATTCAGGCGCTGCCGATATTCAAACCGTTCTATCAAGAAGGTTGCTAATTAATGATAGGGAGGTTGTCAACAAACACAACGATAAAGTAAGACTATTCAAAACTCAAAACACATTTATCAACCAGGAAGCTTATCCGCTTTTCTTTGACCTCGAATTCAGAATACCCAATGATTTATTATTAAGGACAGACAGGGCAACAATGGCTAGTAGCATAGAGGGTAGGGTTCCATTTCTCGATCACAAGTTGGTAGAGTTTGTCATGTCGATTCCCTATTCCTATAAAGTGGGTACAGGACAGGACAATACAAAGTTAATTCTTAAAGAAATGGCTTTAAGATATTTTGATAGGGATTTTGTTTTCAGACCTAAACAAGGATTTCCTATGCCAGTTGGTAAATGGCTTGCAGTAAAGGCCGTCGATTCTGAATTGAAGGAGTTCTTGCATGAACGAAGAATTGATTGTCTGAACTACAATTATTTCAAGAAACTTTATTTCAGTAATAAAATCCATAAACACAGCTTTTGCGATCGATTATTTCAGTATTATTTATTGGAGAAATATGTAAGGTATTGGGTTATTACTTAATCCGCCTAACTAAGCTTTATCACTGAAGAGAGAGTGCATTTCAGCTTATATTATATTTTACCTATCAAAGACGTCAATATACTTACAGTTTGAATTCCGGTATAAAATCATTGATAAAAAAATGCAAATATCTTCGAACAGAATCTCAATGATTCCAATTTCAATAGCAGATCTAATTCGTAGAATTCCAAATAAAATAAACCCCTTCTTTGGGATCAGGCATATCAGCAACAATTTAATTATCAAGACTTATGACAGTTTTACCATTGAACAGCAACGGCAATTTGTGTTTGAAAAATTTAAATGGATTATTGAATATGCTTATTCTAATATCCAGTTTTACTTTGATTTTTATAATCAATGCGGATTCACACCGGACAGTTTGAGATCATTTGATGATATCCGCTCAGTACCAATCATCAATAAAGAAATCTTATTGAACTACCCCTTGGAAAAGAGAAGTTGTGAGGTAAAGGGTTCAATTAAAGTCAATACCGGGGGCTCATCAGGTCATACATTGGATTTCTACCAGCAATATTCTGAGAACAAGTATCATGATCTTATCCATATGAATCATATTTGGAGAAGTTTGGATTATAAATTTTCTGATACAATTCTCGGAATGAGTGGAATTAGTAACATAGGGCAGGGAATAGCATATTCAATTCGCAATAACGCGATTGTTTTGGACACTTACAGATCATTTGATCAGTTAGCCCCCAAACTTAAATCCATTGCTAAACTAAGACCTATCAGGTTTCTTCACGGATATCCAAGTATTCTCTATGAATTTGCAATTTATTGTAATGACTATGACCATGATCTCATGAAGACTTTGAGAAAAACTCTTAAAGGAGCTTTTCTTGGATCAGAATATCCACATCCAACGTTTAGAGATTGTATAGAGGATGTATTCCGTATAAATACTATCAACTGGTATGGACATACTGAGGGAGCGGTGCTTGCCTATGAGAAGGATTCAAAATATCGTTATAACCCGTTTCAAACATATGGATATTCTGAGATCTCTGAAGACTGTCATTTATTAGGAACTACTTACTTCAATTTGTCAAGTCCTTTTATCCGATATGATACAGAAGATAGTGTTACCGATCCTGAAGTAATTAATGGTATCCTTGTGTCGTTTGAATTAAAAAATGGTCGACAAGGTGAATATATTTTAAATAAGAGCGGTAAAAAGATTTCCTTAACCGGATTGATTTTTGGGAGACATCATAAGCTCTTTGACTATTGCACTCATATCCAGGTATGTCAAAAAGAAAAAGGTCAGGCTATCATTCTCTACGTTAAGAGAGCTGAAAGCATGGATTTTAATCCAATCCAATTATTTGATAGTAATAATATTGAAATGAATTTTACTTTCAGAGAAATACCAGCTCCCCTCAAGACAAGGGGAGGTAAACTGAACTTACTTGTCACAAAGGACCAATTGGAAGATTATGTTTAAAAGACTTTTGCAATCCTTAAGCACAGCTGAGTCTTTTGTACAATTGTTCAATGGACTTAAAAGACGCCTGCGAGAGGCCCACTTCATACTCTTTCGAAAAATCGTTATCAAAGGAATAAATAGATCAGCTGGGAAACAATTAGCCAATAATGAGCTCGTAACCAGGATCTCTTTGCTTTTTAACCTTCCTGAAGTTATTACTGTAAGTCAAGGTGAGAAGGACTATATCATTCAGACTTCGGACAAAATCCTATGTAATGTTTTTAATCTTCTTGGCTCTGGTGACACAAAGCTTGACCCAATAAATTGGCATGCTGATTTTAAGAGCGGTTTTATTTGGCCGTCTGGCAAGTTCTTTCGGAAGTATAAACAAGAGGACAGGAACAATCACGCCGATGTAAAAGTCCCAAGAGAACTAAGTCGGTCACATCACCTGTTAAAACTTGCTGTGGCTTACAAACTGACAGGGGAAAAGAAATATGCAAAAGTTTGTATTGATCAGTTAAATAACTGGATCGCGGAAAATCCATTGATGTATAGTATTAATTGGGGTTGCACAATGGATGTGGCGATACGGGCAGTAAACTGGATATGGGCTCTTGGATTACTTTCTGGATCGGAATTGTTGGATGAAAAGTTTTTGGCAAAAATCAAGACGAGTCTGTATCAACACGGCTGGTACATCTGGCGTTACCCTGAGTGGGCACCATTTAACAATGGGAATCACTACCTTGCTGATTTAGCTGGCCAAATTCATTTAGGACTATTATTTGGAAGTAAGGGTGAGTCGCAAGAATGGCTTAAGAAAGGTGTCGAGGAACTCTTTAGGGAAATTAGGATGGAAATACTACCATCAGGGATGTCATACGAGCGATCGACAAACTATAATCGGATGGTTTTAGAACTGATACTGATCCCAATTATACTTTTAAGAAGGAATAACCATGAGATTCCATTGGATATTTGGTATCGTCTTGAAAAGATGTTTGCATTCATCATGAATAGTCTTAAACCTGATGGTAACACCCCTATTATAGGTGATCAGGATAATGGTCGTGTGCTTCCGCTTAACGACGAGAAGACAATTAATTTCAAGTACTTGCTTTCTATTGGAGCCCTCTTATTCAAACGGTCTGATTTTAAATTTCACAGTGAAGGGTACAATATATTTTGCTCACTTTTTGGAGACTCCAGATCTTATGAGAAATGGAATGAAATCCCTTGTGTCAGGTCATCTCTTGAATCCGTTGCATACCCCGACATCGGACTATATATAATGAGACAACAAGATAATTACCTCATATTCAATTCCACTGGCAGAGGGTTATACCCGGAACTAAACCCAGGTGGTGCTCATACCCATAGTGATCTGTTTTCATTTGAACTATTCACTCTTGGGAAAACATTTCTTCTTGATCCAGGGAGTTACGTTTATACCGCAGATGCCGATATGAGAATGTTGTTCAGGAGTACAAAAATGCACAATACGGTTACCGTAGACGGCGAATCTCAAAATATATTAAGCAGGGATGAGTTCTGGAATTATGAAAGAAATGCGATTCCCGAGGTAATCAAATGGGAATCGAATAAGGATTACGACATTATAGCAGCGAAACACAATGGTTATGAAAGGTTGCCAGAACCCGTTACACATGAAAGAACGATTATATATGACAAAAACAATATCAGATGGGAGATTAAAGATCTTCTGAGTGGAGAAGGTCGACACTCCTGTGAATGGCATTTCCATTTTGATGATGGCATTGACTTTGAAATCCTTGGGAATTCTGTGTCAACCATTTGTGATGATGGAAGGAATCTTCAATTGAATTTTGAATCGAAGCAGAAGATCTTACTTAGGAAAGAGAAATCATTCATTTCAAAATCGTACGGTGTCAAACAGGAAGGATTGGTTTTAATTGGACTAATTGATAGTGAGTTGCCTCTAAGATTGGAAATTGAAATATCAAGAATTACTAATATATGAAACAAATATTTTATGGTACAGGCGGTTACGTTTGCCAGGATGTGCCAATGCCAACTCCTGGTAATAACGAGATACTGGTAGCTGTCCACACCAGCGTCATTAGTACAGGGACTGAGACTATGGTCTTACAGAAGAATGAGAAAACAATAGTTGAAATCCTTGAGGAAAAAAAAGCCTTGCTAGATAAAGTTAGAAAGCTCATTAGGGAGAATGGCATCTCATTCACAGTTGAAGCCATTAAGAACAAATTGAGTCCAAAAGAACGCTCTATGCTTTTTAGTCCAGTTGGGTATAGCAATGCCGGTGTCGTAATAGCCAAGGGTCATCTTGTCAGAAATTTCAATATAGGCGACCGGGTCGCTTGTGCGGGGGCTGGCTTTGCATCACATTCTGAATATGTCACCATACCAATCAATCTGGCTGTTAAAATTCCCGATAACCTTAATTTTGAAGCAGCTGGTTTTACGACGATAGGTGCAATAGCAATGCAGGGAATTAGACGTGCTAATGTGACTTTTGGGGAAACCGTTGTGATTACCGGACTTGGTCTGTTAGGGCTTTTAGCTGTTCAAATAGCCAAAGCCTGGGGGCTGGTTGTGATTGGTATTGATATTAATCCCAATCGTGTTCTTTTAAGCAAGGAATTGGGAGCTGATTACGGTTTCCTTGCCAATGAACCAGATCTTTATAATTCTGTGAGGGATATCACACAAGGTAACGGGGCTGATGCAGTCATTATTTATGCTGCCACTAAGCATTCAGGACCAGCAAACCAGGCATTGAGCCTCTGCCGGAAGAGGGGACGTGTGGTTGTAGTTGGGTCAATTGGCATGGATCTCCAACGTGACGAAATGTACACCAAGGAATTAGATTTCGTAATGTCAACGTCATATGGTCCAGGAAGATACGATAAGGAGTATGAACTAAAAGGTGTCGACTATCCCATTGGATATGTAAGATGGACCGAGAATAGGAATATGATGGAGTTCATAAGGCTTATTTCTACAAATCAGGTCAAACTTGATAGTCTTATCTCCGAAACCTACAATATTGAGCAGGCGAGCGAGGCTTATGAAAGGCTTATTCAGAGTAAGGAGGACAATATCTCAAATATATTTCGTTATTCTCACGAAATTGAAACCACATCAGAAACTCGTAAAACATCCATTTCGCCCAAGATCATTTCTGGCAAAATTGGAGTCGGGATAATTGGAGCAGGTAGTTTTGTTCAAGCCAATCATTTGGCTAATATTCTTAGTATGCCAGAGATATTTGATGTTATTGGGATTGCGCAGAAATCACCTGTCTCAGCTAAACTAGCCGGAGAAAAGTACAAAGTAAAGAGTGTTACTACCAATTATAAGGAATTGCTATCAGATCAGAATATTCATCTTGTAGTTATTGGCACAAGGCATAATCTTCATGCAATTCAGGTAATCGAAGCTATAAAAGCTGGTAAGCACGTGTTGGTGGAAAAACCATTAGCAATGAACCTTTCTGAATTATCATTGATAGAAAAAGCCATTCAAGATAATCCCAATGTGGTTGTAACTACTGGTTTCAATAGAAGATATTCACCGTTGACTCAGAAGGTTAGGGATGTCATTTTAAAGGCTAAAATGCCAGTGGTTATTAATTATAGAATTAACGCAGGTTATATTCCACCGGAAAGTTGGATTCAGGATCTTGAGGAAGGGGGTGGCAGAATTGTAGGGGAGGTTTGTCACTTCATAGATTTAATAATGTATCTTGCTTCTGGAGAGGTAACTGATTTAAATGCGGTTCACGTGCCACAAGATGGCAGGAAGATTCAATCTGAAGATAACATAATCATTTCATTGGCTTTCGACAACGGATCAATTGGAGTATTAACTTACACATCCATAGGAGGCAAGGCAATGGAGAAGGAGAGGTTGGAGGTTTTTGTAAATGGTAGTTCTTTGGTTATTAATGACTTTAAAGAGCTTGCAGGCTTTGAGTGTGATTTCAAAAAAGTAAGTTTGAAGGTCCAGGATAAAGGTCATAAAGTGCTAATTTCTGAATTATCAAAAAGTTTAAGAAATGAAACGTCTCAAATATTACCTGTTGCCTCAGATATTGAAGCAACGAAGCTAACACTTTTAGCTCTTGACAAAATCCACTCCGTACATTGATCACTTTAGCCTTTAATATAAGTCCAGAGCAGGTTCAAGATCATATTATTGTGAATGTATTAAGTAATTGTATAATTATTGGCAGGGAATATTAAATACCCAAATAGCATGAGCTTTCAGCAAAGAAAATTCCTTTATATCAGCAACGTCAGAGTAGATGATACCGTATTTCAAACACAAGTTCTTGATTGGTTACATCTGTTTAATAGCCATAGTGTTAGATTCCAATTAATTCAGGTTTTCCACATTAAGGATTTGTTAAAAATAAATCATGTAAGAAGACAGATAACCTACATCAGACAAAATACAACTTTGCCATTTCAATACTTCTTTTTCTTCCCAAGTAAGTCAATGCTATATGTTATTAATTCAATAAGACTATTTCTAACATTGATGTTTACAAATCAGGAAATTGTCATTTTTTCACGGGCACTAATAGGAAAGGAGGTGGTTTTGTTGAAAAGGATTTTACGTGAGAAAGTGATCTTTTATTTCGATGCAAGGGGAGCAAGTGCTGAAGAGAATAAGTACCTCTCACTGAAGAAGGGCGACTTTTCATTTAAACGGTATAAAATGGAAGGGACTGTTCACTACCTAGAATATAGAACTCTCATTTCATCTGATAAAATCTTCGTGGTCTCTCAAGTACTTAAGAGTTACTTCAAGAGAACATATAATCTGGTTAATAAAAAATTTGTGGAATACCCATGCTTGTCTGATACATCAAAGTTCTTTTATGACCCTGGAATTAGAGAGGATGTAAGACATAAACTGAACATAGCGAATGATATTAAGGTATTAATTTATTCCGGAGGGATTGACGGGTGGCATATGTTTGATAAGTTATTGAACTTTCTGGATTATTTGCTGAAGCATGAGAAAAATGCTTTTTTTCTATGCCTTACCAAGGATATATTGGAGTTGGAAAGGCTCATGAAAAGCCATCCGGAGACAGCAAGGAAGTCTCTGGGCATTTCAGCATTGAATTCTGAGGTATTTAAGTATCTGAATGCGGCTGATTATGGTATCCTCTTCCGGGCTAACACTTTAACAAATAATGTAGCTTCTCCGACAAAGTATGCTGAATATATACTATGTGGATTGCCAGTTTTAATTTCAGAGGATGTTGGGGACTACTCAAACTTTACATCAAAGTACAATTTGGGGACAGTACTAAAGGAAGATGAATTAATTACTCCGCAAAATTTCGACAGAAGCTTTTTAAATAGGAATTTCGATCGTTCACTTATTGCAGAATTTGGAAGGAAACATTTATCAAAAGATTCTATAATTGACGAACTGGTAAGTGAATTCCTAATGTATTAATTTGTGATGATTTGCAATGATTCTAACCAATGAGTTTATAAGAAATCTTTCTAATATCCCCGGATGGCGGACTGATAGAAAGATTGTTGTTTTCGAGTCCGATGATTGGGGTAGCATCCGAATGCCTTCGCGATCTACCTATGAAAAGCTACTCAATGCCGGGTTAAATCTAAATGCCGGAGATGGCCTACGATATAGTTTATATGATACATTGGCATCTGCAAGCGATTTTGAGTCATTGTTCGAAGCTTTAGATTCTTACAAGGATTTCAAAGGGACCTCAGCTGTTTTCACGGCTTTATGTGTGGTTGCAAATCCAGATTTCAAAAAGATAAGAGAAAGTGGGTTTCAGCGCTACTATTATGAACCATTTACCGAAACTCTTAAGCGATATTACGGTAACGAAGGCGTTTTCGATTTATGGAAGGAGGGGATAACGAGAGGCGTTTTCAAACCTCAATTCCATGGACGTGAGCACCTTAATGTGACAGCATGGATTACAGCCCTAAATGAAAATCATCGGGAAACGCATTTAGCATTCAATGAAGGCATTTGGGCCTTCGTTCCCAGTGATCTGCAGAAGGGACTTGAATATGAGGCTGCATTTCAAGTTATTGGAGAAAAGGATATTGAAGCGCATGAAGAGATTATTAAGGATGGTCTTGATCTTTTTGAGAGGTTATTTGGCTATAAAGCTGAATACTTTGTTCCACCCAATGGTCAGATTAACAATAGCCTGAATATTGTCTGCAGAAACAACGGGATTAAATTAAGATCTGCTTCAAAGATACAGCTAGAATCAACATATTATGGACGAACAAAAAGAAGGTTTCACTGGCTGGGACAAAAGGACAAAAGCGGAATCAGATATATAACTCGTAATTGTTTTTTCGAACCAAGCCAACCAGGGAGAGATTGGGTCGATAGTTGTCTGTCTGACATGAGAATAGCATTTAAATTTCATAAACCTGCCATAATAAGTACTCATAGAGTAAACTATATTGGGGTCCATGATGTCTCAAATCGTATGAATGGGTTAAATAATTTAAGGAGACTTCTGGCAAATATTAGAAAAACTTGGCCAGATATTGAATTCATGACAACTGATCAATTAGGATATATAATTGATGGCATAAATCATTCCTGATATATGTGTGGAATAGCCGGGTATATTAATACAAAATCGGGTCCAATTACTGATTCGAATTCGATCATTTCAATGCTTAAGATTCAGAAACATCGTGGTCCAGACGATTCTGGTATTGTGATGTTCAATTTAGGTGCAGGGGACTTTCAAGAGATAAGTGTCGAGGAACCAAGAAGTGTTGAGAGTAAGTTTGATGGAGTCATTGGGTTTAACCGTCTGAGTATATTGGACCTTTCCATCAACGGACACCAACCAATGGCAAGTCCGGATAAAAGAGTGTACTTGGCTTTCAATGGTGAAATCTATAATGCATTCGATTATAAGGAGGAACTTCAACAATGGGGCTACAGGTTTAGGAGTAGCACGGACACGGAAATAGTACTTGCTTTATACCTGAAGTATGGTATAGACGGGCTCCTCGATCGTCTTAACGGGATGTTTGCCATAGCAATCATTGATCTTGGCAGACATGAAATTATCATTTCCCGTGACAGATTTGGCATAAAACCTATGTATTTCACTTTAACGGATAAAGTCTTTGCGTTTTCATCTGAACTTAAAAGCTTCAGATATATTGAGAATTTTAACTTCAGAATTGATTTAGACCAACTGGATGAGTACCTTCTTTTTCGAAATAATATTCAGGGAACCCTTTATGAGGATATCCTGACACTTCCCCCCGGGTATTATCTTACATATTCGCATAAAGAAGGAATAAATGAAAAGCAATATTTTGATATAAACTGTAATTCTCGTGTTGTTAAAGATTACGATGATATTGAATTTTATGAGAGGGAAGTGAAAACTTGGTTGAGCAAAAGTGTTGATAGCCAGCTGATGAGTGATGTCAAACTTGGATGCCAGCTATCAGGAGGGATTGACTCAACTTTGGTAACATGGCTGGCCAATAGAAGTAGCAATAAAGGTAAATTTGAGGCTGTCTCAATCATTTTTAATGAAAACAATTTTAGTGAAGAGAGATATATTAATCGAGTAGTTGATAATCTCATGATTCCTTCACATAAATTTCTGCTCGATCATAATTACTTCATTGACAATATTGAAAAAGTCACCTGGCATTTAGAAGAACCTATTAATCACCCAAATACTGTTGCAATATATAAGCTGTCACAACTGGCAAAAGAGCATGTAACAGTTCTGCTAAGCGGAGAGGGAGCTGATGAGATTTTTGGGGGGTATGGAAGATTCTATGATATAAGTTATCCTTTCCAAAGCAGAAGGTTGCTACATGAGATAAAGTGTGCTCTAAGGGATCCTGCTGGGCTGTCGGATTATTTCAACCATGAATACCGGGCAGTTCTAGCCACAGCATTTTTAACACCGTCATTAGCGAAGAAGCTTCGGTCAGGATTTAGCAAAGAGAAAGCTATCTGTAACCGTAGAGCTTTTTACCGTACACTATCAGGATCATTGTTTGACCGACAGATCAAATACGAAATCAATACCTACCTACCAGCCTTGCTTATTAGACAGGACAAAATGTCAATGGCACATTCGATAGAGAACAGGGTACCTTTTCTTGATAATGAGGTTGTCAAAAACTCGTTTACAATTCCTGAAAAACACTTACTCTTGAGAAAAAGTCCGGAGGGATATAATAACGAGAAATATTTGTTAAAAAAGTTGACATCAAGGGTATTCGGTGATGATTTTGCCTTCCGCAAGAAGATGGGATTCGGCATTCCATTAAAGGATTTTTTACTTCGTACTAGGTTTAATGAATATCTCAATGATAAAGTTTTGCCGGGCATTCAAGATAGGGGATTATTCAACCACAGGATTGTCTCAGAATGGCTTTCAAATATTCATAACATTAATTACCTCGAGTTAGAGGCATTATGGGTAGTAGTTGCTTTTGAAGTATGGGCATCCATCTATTTAGATAACAAACATGAGAATAGGTATACATCACTCTAAGTTTTCATTCAGTGATCGCTGGATTGCATATTGTGAATCTAAGTCTATCAGTTTCAAGTTAGTAGATTGTTTTAAGGCTGATATTATGCAGCAGCTGTCAGATTGCGATGCACTGATGTGGCATTTTTCACAAAACAACGCTAAAGCTATTCTTTTTGCTAAGCAATTGATTTATTCGGTTGAAGCTTCCGGAAGAAAGGCTTTTCCCAACTTTAATACTATATGGCACTTTGATGACAAGGTGGGACAAAAGTATCTTCTCGAAGCCGTTGGTGCACCTCTTGCCCGTACTTGGATTTTCTACGATGAAGCAGAGGCCATAGATTGGGTAAGACAAGCTGAATTCCCTTTAGTTTTTAAGCTTAGGGGAGGTGCCGGATCCCAGAACGTATTACTGGCTCACTCCAGTGAAGATGCCTTCAAACTTATCCGTCGGGCATTTGGGTCAGGATTTTCCTCTTACGATGCTATGGGCAGCCTTAAAGAGCGTTTTCGCCGTTATCGTTTGGGAAATACCAATTTCAAGGATTTGATTGAAGGAGTAGTCAGATTTGCCATACCACCACCTTATTCAAAAATAAGAGGCCGTGAAAAAGGTTACATCTACTTTCAAGAATACATACCAGGCAATAGTTTTGACATACGTGTTATTGTGATTGGTGATAAAGCGTTCGCAATTAAAAGGTTGGTTCGTAAGCATGATTTCAGGGCTTCAGGGAGTGGCATGATTGTCTATGAAAAGGAGAGTTTTAATGTTGATACAATACGATTAGCATTTCAGATGGCTGGAAGAATCAAATCTCAATGTGCCGCCTTTGATTTTGTTTATTCCGGTGACAACATCTATGTCCTTGAAGTAAGTTATGGTTTTATAAAGGAGGTTTATGATCCTTGTGTCGGTTTTTGGGACTCTGATCTCAATTGGCATGAAGGTAAGTTTAATCCGTACGGGTGGATTGTGGAAGATTTGCTAAATGACATTAATAGAAACCAATGAAGGTAGCTGCATATCCCGTCATCAGGAGCATGGGGAGCTATTTAATCCCAAAAAAGCACTTTAGGAGGCCTGGTTCCGGAGGTACATTCTCCAGTGAGTATTGCTATTCAGTCTGGTTGCGTCATCTAGTCTGTTTGATTAATAGTGGGTTATTGGCAAAGACAGAAGATCTGAATACGGTGGTCGAAATCGGACCCGGTGACAGTTTCGGAATTGGAATTGCAGCCCTGTACACAGGGGCATCAAATTATATAGCACTTGATATAATTAAACATGCCAAAAATGAATTGAACCTTCAAATGAATCGCGAATTATTGAATTATTTCATTGAAAGGAGGGACATCCCTCATGGTGGTCAGTTCAAAGACACGAAACCAGATCTTTCGGGCTATTCCTTTCCTGTAGATTTTCTGAACTATAATTCGCTTTACTACAAGCAACGATATAAAGAAATTCATGGTGTATTAAATGGTTCCTTGAATTCCAGGGTAACAATCAAATATCTGGTTCCATGGCATGATCTACAATGTAATACTATCTCAGATGTTGATCTTGTCTTCTCTCAGGCAGTAATGGAGCAGGTGGCAGACATAGATCTGGCCTACAAAAAAATGTATTCTTTTCTAAAAAGCGAAGGAATTATGTCTCATGAGATAGATTTTAAGTCACATGAAATGACAAGGGATTGGAACGGTCATTGGTTTATAAATGAGCCTGTGTGGAATTTTTTATTACATGGAAGAAAATATCCAATAAACCGCCTTCCATTATCTGCGCATATCAGCGCAATTGAAAAGACAGGTTTTACCATTAAGAAAGTGGTTCTTGTTCAAAAAATAAATAAATACAAAGATTTGACGCCAACAGTTAAAGACGTGGTTTTCACAGACGGGGATCTGATAACATCCAGTGCTTTAATACAGGCTATGAAGGAATAAGGAGCTATCGAATCATAACTATTTGGTTAATACTAGGGAATTTGGTCAGAAATGTTTACTCAATTACCGTTGCTTTGATTATTGATATATAAAGAATCGGTTGGATGAATGGTGAGTTCTATATCTTCACTTGGATGGAAAATCATGAGAAATAAATAAGTCAATCTATGTATGCTAGGATTTTCCCGTAAGATAATGATGTCCCATGAATGATCAGAAAGAAAAGATTTGTCTGGTTATACCATCTCTTCGTGCTGGAGGAATGGAGAGAGTAATGTGTGAACTGGCAGAGTATTTTAGTTCGCAATCTGGCATTGAGGTGATAATGATTACCCTCGGGAAAACAGATAAATTCTATTTAGTCCCCCAAGGCGTTATTCTGTATGAACCAGGATTTATTTTCAATTCCAAGCTTAGATTTCTTTTTACTCTTAGAACAATTCTTTTTCTGAGGAAGATAATTCGGAATACCAAACCTGTCGCTGTTCTTAGTTTTGGTGAAACGTATAACTCCTTTGTCCTTCTGTCAACCTTACTTCTAAGACGAAGGGTGTTTGTATCCGATCGAAGTAAACCAAATAAAAAATGGGGTAACTTTCATGAAACTTTAAGAAGACTATTGTACCCCAAAGCTGCAGGAATAATTTGCCAGACAAAATACTCCAGTGCTTTTATGGTTGCTGAGATTGGTCACACCAATATACGGATCATACCGAATCCGGTAAAACCTTTCCAGGCAAACCATGTTGTGAAAGAGAATATAATCCTTAATGTGGGTCGCCTAATTAAAACGAAACAAATTGATTTTTTAATAGAAAATTTTGCCAGGATTGAGGTTGATAATTGGCAATTATGGGTGGTAGGAGATGGTCCAGAGAAAGCATCTTTAGAAACGCTAGTGATGAAACTGGGGATCGAAAAGAAGGTGATCTTTTGGGGTATGCAACAAAATATGGTGGAACTATATAACAAAGCAAAAATATTTGCCTTTACATCAAGGTCTGAAGGATTTCCAAATGCTTTGCTTGAGGCGATGTCTGCAGGACTAGCGTGTATAACTCTTGATTGTATAGCCGGTCCATCAGATTTAATTGTTGACGGAGAGAATGGATTTCTTGTTTCAGAGGGTGATGCAGCAGAATACCGGAGTAAACTAAATACTCTTGTTATGGATGAGGCTTTGAGGGTTAAGTTTTCCCAAGCAGCCATGTTAAAGGCAAAGGAATTCCATATTGAAAAAATCGGTAATGAATATTTAAAATTTATGTTTGAATGAAACGAAAGCTTCAGCGAGCCTTCTATCATATATCAAAGAGTATTATTGGGCTATTGGTATATGTAGATGCCAGAATGTATATGCGGCTATACAATAGGTTGTTAAAGAGTTGTGGATTGCGAACATTCGGTACTCCCAGATTTATAGCAAAGAGTGTCAAATTCGACGATTTTGACCTTATTACTGTTGGAGACAGATTAGTGGTCTCTTCGAAAGTAGTCTTTCTCACACACGATTATAGCTATACTACTGGACTGATTGCAATTCACAATAAACCAGATACAGATGTTGGAATACTGGGACCAATAGAAATCGGCAACAATGTGTTTATTGGCATGAACTCCATCTTATTGCCTGGTACTAGAATTGGCGATAACGTTATCATCGGAGCGGGAAGTGTGGTGAGGGGAACGATCCCGGGAAATGTAGTCGTTAGTGGAAATCCTGCAAAAGTGGTATCAGATATAGAATCCCATATCAACAAATTGAAGGAGAGAGATTATCTTAGGAGAACAGACTCTAAATGAAGGTACTTCAGATTAACACCACTGTCAATTCCGGCAGTCACGGTAGGATTGCAGAAGATATTGGCTTGTCATTGATACAAATGTGTCATGAAAGCTATATCGCGTCAGCCTATACCGGAAGACCTAGCCGGAGTCAAAAAATAAAGATTGGATCTAACCTCGATCGTAAATTTCACGGTTTAAGGACTAGATTGTGTGATCGACACGGGTTTGGCTCAAAAGCTTCAACAAGACAGTTGATTGACCAGATCGTGAAAATAGATCCAGACATAATTCATCTTCATAACATACATGGTTATTATTTAAACATCAGATATCTGTTCGACTATCTGAGATTAGCAAATAAACCGGTAGTTTGGACTTTTCACGACTGTTGGCCGTTTACGGGTCATTGTAGCTATTTTGATGCTGTTAATTGTTATAAATGGAAGACAGGTTGCCACAATTGCCCTAATATTCACGGCTATCCCAAATCATATTTCTTTGATAATTCTCGAATGAACTACCGGGATAAGAAGGAATTGTTTACCTCCGTTCGTAGAATGATGCTTGTTTCACCGTCACAGTGGATGTCTTCGCATCTTGGCAACTCATTTTTGCATGATAATGAAATTAAGGTTATCTATAACGGAATTGACACAGATAATTTCAGGCCGGTAAAAGCTGATTCTCTTAAAGAGAAATACAAAATAAAAGGTAAGTATATTCTAGGTGTGGCTAATATTTGGAACGAGAGAAAAGGCCTTGACGATTTCATCAAATTAAGTTCAATGACTAAGCCTGAGTTACAGATTGTCCTTGTAGGCCTCAATCGGAATCAGGAAAGAAAGCTTCCCAGTAGCATCATATCGATATCAAGGACTGAAAACATTGATGACCTTGCTGCACTCTATTCAGCTGCTGAGGTATTTGTTAATCCAACCTATGTTGACAATTTCCCTACTACCAATATCGAAGCCCTGGCTTGCGGGACTCCAGTAATAACATATAATACAGGCGGCAGCCCGGAAGCAATTGATGAAAATACAGGCATCATTGTCAATAAGGGAGACATCGGGGGATTGTTTAGTGCCGTTAAGGTAGTCCTTGATAATGGCAAAAATCACTATACGTATACTTGTCGTGAGAGAGCAGTAAGACTGTATAATAAAAGTGACAGGTTTGGAGATTACGTTTCACTCTATAGAAACTTTATTGAGGGAAGTTAATACATTTTGGATTGAAAAAGATTGTTCTAATAAACCAGGATTCGGGCTACCTGATGGTTGATCTGGCGAATGCTTTGATTGAAAAGAATGCAGACGTAGAACTTATTGCAGGCAGACTTGTAGTAAGAGGAACACCTTTATCTAATAAGGCTAAATTACGAAAAATAGCCAGGTATAAAAGAACTACTGCATTCTCCCGGTTGTTCACATGGATTGTTGGTTTTCTGCAAGTCCTGTTTATAATTAGAACCAAACATAAGCAAGGACATTTGTTAATCGTTTCAAACCCACCCTTGGCAACACTTCTGCCATTGTTTTGTAGAAACAGCTTCACATTCTTCATTTTTGATGTTTATCCTGATACACTTGGGCAAATGAACATTGTATCGAGACAATCTGTCTTTTACAAAATATGGGAGAGTGCAAACATAAAGACCTTTAAACGTGCCGTTCATATATTCACATTAACAGACGCTATGGCAAAACTGTTAAATCAATATGGACCCACAAGGGAGATTAAAACCATTCCTGCCTGGAGTGACAATGAGTTTTTCAGATCCATTCCAAAAACCAATAATCCCTTCATAATAGAACATAAGTTACAAAACAGATTCATAATTATGTATTCCGGGAATCTTGGCGCGACGCATGATACTCTCATCATTCCCCGCATAGCCTCAGAGGTAAAATCTCAAAAGGCACTTTTTCTGATAATTGGTGAGGGAAATCAAAAAAAACGTCTGATTGAGGAGATTAAGAGATTACAAATAACCAATTTAATACTACTGCCATATCAACCAGTTGATATGATTCCATACTCTTTTGCATCCGCTGATATAGCCATGGTAAGTCTATGTAGGAATGCCTCATCACTCAGTATTCCCAGTAAAACCTTCAATTTCATGTCAGCAGGCCTTCCCCTGTTGTGTGTTACAGGCGAAGGGTCTGAGCTTAACAATATTGTTAACAAATATAATAACGGTAGATGTTTCAGTCATGAACAGGTTATTGAAATGGCTGCATTCATAGACGAAATTGCTGAAAACGAGGATCTCCTATATGCTTATAGGGCAAACTCCCTGAAAGGTGCAGCTGATTATACATCTAAAAATGCAGATATTATCGCCGAAGAAGTAATAAAAGCAATATCAACTTGAAGTCACAATTATACAGAAAGGTGTTTAAACGGGCACTTGATTTTATTCTTTCAGTAACTTGCCTTTTAGCCGGATTCCCATTATTTGTTTTTCTCTTTACCATCCTTACTTTTACAAACAGAGGAGCCCTCTTCTTTCAACAAACACGGGCAGGGTTTAGAGGCAGACTTTTCAAATTATTGAAGTTTAAAACAATGAATGACCGAAAAGATGATATTGGAAGACTGCTTCCTGACGGCGAACGATTGACCCGCTTGGGGAGGATTCTTCGGTCTCTCTCTCTTGATGAACTTCCACAACTGATAAATGTCCTTAAAGGAGACATGAGCCTGGTTGGTCCCCGCCCATTGCTGCCAGATTACCTGCCTCTTTACAATGTGCGCCAGGCCCGTCGCCATGAGGTGAAACCAGGGATTACCGGCCTAGCCCAGATAAATGGGCGAAATTCCTTGTCATGGGAAGAGAAGTTCGAACTTGATGTCTGGTATGTTGACAATGTGTCATTCTGGCTTGACCTAAAAATCCTGTTTAAGACTGCGATTAAGGTGCTTATACGCGAGGGCATAAATTCAGAAAAAAATGTTACTATGGAAAGATTCAGAGGAGGCAATAATTCGCTGGGTATATGAAGGCTACACCCTGATCTATGCTTAATGATTATATTTTTAAAACCTAATAACTCACAATACTATGGAAGAAAAACTTATTGAAGCATTGGCTGAAGCACTTGAAATGGATAGAAGTACAATCAATCCGGATGGAATTTTTCGAGATTATGAAAATTACAGTTCCCTTACAGAACTATCTGTACTCGCAATGCTGGACAGTGAGTTCGGGATTGAAATCGAAATGAAGGAGTTCGACAAATTGAAAACTGTAGCTGATCTGGTTAGACTCATCTCCAACAAATAAGAATCATGAGTTTGTTATCATTTAACAATGTTGGAATATCTGGCCTTGCCGCGGCAGTGCCCAAAAAGATCATTAACAACTATGAGCATGATCTTTATTTCAACAAGGAGGATATCAAGGAGGTCATCGACAAGATTGGCGTCAGAGAACGAAGATTCACAGATGAGAACACATGTTCATCGGATCTCTGCTTTTCAGCTGCCGAGAATCTCATAAACAAAATGAATATTGACAGGAATGAAATAGATCTGCTGATATTCATTTCACAGACTCCCGATTATCGAATGCCAGCCACATCAGTTCTTTTGCAGGATCGACTACAACTACCAACATCTACCATTACCTTTGACATCAATCTTGGTTGCTCGGCATTTCTGTATGGCCTCAGTGTTGCCTACTCCATGCTTACAGCAGGTAATATAAGAAAGGCTCTTGTGCTGGACGGTGAAACTCGCTCGAAGGTTTATTCACAGAAGGATCGTAAGACGGGTTTCCTTTTCGGCGATGGAGGAGTGGCTGCATTGGTTGAGAGAGGTGAGAAATACTCTACGAGTTGGTTTTCTCTTAATTCCGACGGATCCAGGGAGTCGTTAATCAAGATACCCGCCGGAGGTTATCGCAAGATGAGCTCCTGCGAGACTATTGCAGAGAAGGTTGTTGATGAACACGGGAACATCCGTTCAGAAGAACAAGGTTACATGAACGGGGCAGATGTGTTTAACTTCGTTATCCGTGAGGTGCCACGTGACTTTGACCGGCTAATCGGATTTGCTGGTGTTGGAAAAACCTCAATAGATTACTTTATCTTCCATCAGGCCAACAGCTATATAAATGGTTTCCTCGCCAGGAAGCTTAAATTGCCCGAAGAAAGGACCCCGACAACAATTCACAAATATGGTAATACATCATCAGTCTCCATTCCGCTCACAATTGTCTCGGAACTGAGTGGAAGGCTTAACGGTCAGAAGCGTATTCTATTAAGCGGCTTTGGCGTGGGACTGACATGGGGTACAGCAATAATTCAATTGAATGATTGTTTCATAGGAGAGATTGTCGAGGTGTAGCTCTTTAATATTAAGTGTTTTTTCTACAATTACAGAAAAAGGTAAATTCTGGCAAAGCGTCTAATAGTAATGATTAAGTAATATGTCTGAATCTTTATTCTCGCTTAAGGACAAATTCATCCTTATTACCGGGGCTTCTTCGGGTATTGGACGCCAATGTGCCATAACCTTCAGCAAGTATGGTGCTCGGGTTGCACTTTTTGGAAGGGACCAGCACAGGCTGGAGGAAACCCTGGGTATGATGGAACAGCCTTCAGATCACGTGATTTGTTCTGTTGACCTTCTGGAATATGAAAAAATTGCTGATGTGGTTAAAGTTGTTGTGAGTAGACAGGGACCCATTGAAGGAGTTGTTAACTGTGCCGGTATCTCGACCACCCTGCCATTGAACGCAATATCACCTGGAAAAATGGAGGAATTTTTTCGGATAAATGTTATTGGTGCAGTTAACCTGACCAGAAATGCATTAAAACTGAAGCACTTCTCTGTTAATGGCGGGAGTATTATTTTCATAAGCTCGGTTATGGGTGTTACAGGTGAGAGCGGTAAGTCGCTGTATTCAATGACAAAGGGCGCTTTGATATCTGCCGTCAGGTCCATGGCTATTGAGCTGGCAACAAGAAAAATACGGGTAAATTCCATTTCTCCGGGTGTAGTTGATACTCCAATGACAAAGCATGCAGTGTACAGCAAAGATGAGGGTTCAATGAATAAAATAAAGTCATTACACCCACTCGGACTGGGCCAACCAGCAGACGTGGCAAATGCATGTCTTTTTCTTTCTTCAGATGCTGCCCGGTGGATTACGGGCACTAATCTAATTGTCGATGGAGGTTATTCTGCTAAATAGGATTTGACATACAATCCCAAGCCTATTGTGCACTTGAACTTCATTCGAGGCAGAGACTTAATTTATTGTTGATGGATGGTACTTTTAGCATGTATTGGTATAAATATTTGAAACCACTTTACAAAATCGGATCAGAATGAAAAAAATCATTGTACTCGGTGCTGGAGGTCATGCTGCAGAGATAGATGAGTACATTAGGTATACTCAGAGGGTTACTCGAAAAAGAAATCTCCAAATAGTGGGTTTTCTTGATGATAATGCGAATAGCTACTCAAAGTATGCTTTCTCTGCCCCACTACTGGGAGGAATACAAAATCATCAGGTTATCAGTGATATCAATTATATCATTGGTATTGCAGGGCTTGAGTATAGATCTAAGATCGTTGAAAGGTTTAAAGCAGAAGGTGCAGTGTTTCTCACTTTTGTTCATTGCAGTGCTTATATTTCAGATTCTGCCAAAATAGGAGAAGGTTCCATTATTGGACCCAATGTTAATCTTGGC
>Ga0255345_1001985_pt1 | contig 27465 bp, 24 predicted proteins | sample wastewater_treat_6_FD_192415 | JGI IMG/M metagenome (GOLD analysis project Ga0255345, IMG submission 192415) | Wastewater microbial communities from Lulu Island WWTP, Vancouver, Canada - plant20 | ecosystem: Engineered > WWTP > Wastewater > Unclassified | place: Canada: Vancouver, British...
ACCGTGACTGGGAAAAACAGAAGCTAGAAGCGAGAGGTTAGAAGCTAGAAAAACCTCGCCTGTAAAAATATTGCTTCTCACTTCTAGGTTCTAGCTTCTTGATGTTTTGGTCTATGGTCAATCGTCCATGGTCGAAGTTATTGTTGCCTCTAGCTTTTCAGAGGTTCCTAAACTACTTTTAACTAACAACTAACTATCCTCTTGCACCGGCTAAAAGCCGGTATTACTCTCTTCAAAAATTGGAGGCACCAATGAAAAAAATGTTCCTTTCGATTCTCATCATCCTTGCCACAACACTCTCACAGGAGGCTATCGCCATGAGTTACCAGCCCGACTCAAATGCCCCGAGGTCAAGTGTCCCGGACGAGTATAAATGGGATACATCCGTTATATTTAAAAGCGACGCAGCTTGGAATGCTGCCTTTTCAAAGGTTATGAATTCCTTAGGCTCTCTGCAGAAATACAAGGGGAAACTCGACTCTCCTGAAAAACTTTCCAAGTGCCTTGATGAATTTTTCGACGCGAAGCTTCAGATGTCGCGCCTATCTCTATACGCCGAGCTGAAACTAGCCGAAGACAAAAACGTTGAAAAGTATCAGATCATGTTCCAAAAAACTTCCGACATGGCTACATCTTTCAACACGAAAACTTCATTCATAAAAGAAACGATTCTGCGCGCTGGCAACGAGGAGATGGAAAAAAACCTAGCCTTCGGCGAAATAAAAAAATACGTCCCCTACATAAAGGAGCTGAGGAGGCGCACCGACAGAATCCGCGGTGAGGAGACCGAGCAAATCCTCGCCATGAGCGGCGACAACCTATTCGCATCCAGCTGGCCAACATCCGATATCGAAATGATATTCAAGTCGATCATGAGGGATCTGCAATTCCCAAAGATAAAGGACGAGGGGGGAAAAGAGGTTCAACTAAACCTTTCCAACTATTCCAAGTTTCGAGCCTCCAAGGACAGAGTTGTTCGAAAGGCCGCCGTGGAAGCGTTTTTGGAATCGCTGAAAAAATATGAAAACATACTGGCCGCCACCCTCGCTGGGGAGGTAAAAAGGGATGTCTTCTTCGCCAAGGCCAGAAAATATGACCGCGCTGTCGACGCTTATCTTGATGCTGACGACATAGACGCCAAAGTGATGGACAACCTCATCGATACAGTAAACGAAAATCTAAAACCGTTGCATCGCTACGTTGAGCTGCGCGGGAAAATGCTCGGCATAAAAGACATCCACCTCTACGATCTTTACACTCCAATAGTCCAGAAGGCGGATGCAAGCATATCCTATGATGAAGGGGCCAACATGGTTGTTGAATCGCTCGCCCCCCTCGGAAAAGAATATACGGATGTAGTTGCCAAAGCCGTAAAACCAGGGAGTGGATGGATCGACGCATATCCAAACAAGGGAAAGGAAAGCGGAGCCTTTTCAACTTCTGCATGGGGAATTCATCCGTTTATAAAATTGAACTACCAGGAAAAAATAGATGACGTCTCAACGCTGACACACGAACTGGGCCACACTATGCACAGCTATCTCAATATGAATGTCCAGCCATTCGTCACATTCGGATACTCGACATTCACGGCTGAAATAGCCTCCACTTTCAATGAAAACCTGCTCACGGAATACCTTCTCGAAAAGTACGCCGACAACGACGAGATGCAACTTTACATACTCGGCAACCTGCTCGAGCAGATACGCACAACGATATACAGGCAAACTCTCTTCGCCGAATTCGAAAGAAAAATACACTCATTCGCGGAGGCGGGGATCCCGATAACCGCAGATCTGTTCAACAAAACCTATCTGGATCTGATCAAAAAATACTACGGCCCCAAATTCAGGATCGGAAAAGATGATGAGGTGGAGTGGGCGTTCATCCCTCACTTCTATTATAAGTTTTACGTCTTCTCGTACGCGACTGGGCTTTCCAGTGGAATAGCGCTCTCTCAGAAGGTTCTATCAGAAGGCGAAAACGCCAGAATAAAATACATCGAGATGCTCGAAGCTCCAAGCACCTCACAGCCAATTGAAATTCTGAAAAAAGCGGGAGCCGATCTCACGAAGCCGCAGGCGATAGAGGCCGCCTTAAATCTTATGGACGAAACGATCACCAGGATAGAAAAAATCCTAGCAAAAAAGAATAAAAGTTGAAAGTTCCGTCAGGAGGACTTTGAGGCACAGAATGAAAGGACTTTCTTCACTCCGTCGTTAAACGCGCTGGTGAATTGAACTCCGAAGCTGGCATCGGTATCGGTTCTCTCCAGATGCCTGACCCTTCCCATCATCGAAAGATCCCCCTCCGACCCGTTCATATTAAACATCACCTCGACCGGAGATGAACTGGAAAAGTCGTTGCTCTCAGCTATTACAAACAGCCCCCCTGTGCTCATATTCTTTATCGTTGCCGGAATAAGCCTTCCGAGGTGGCGGATGGTCGCAGGGATCTGTGTAGAAAACCTAGGATGTCTTCTCTTATCGGACATAGCGGCAATATATCCACAAGCGATCTCTCATGCAACGGTAAATAAAAGGCAGCTTGACCGGATAGGCGCCATAATATATCGCTTTTGGCATGACAGAGCTGGTGGACATAGATTTTTCGGTTGAAGAGGATGCTCTGATACAAGGGCTCCTCGATGCGCGCAACAAAAACGTGGAGGTAATCGCCTTCGGGATATTCTATTCCGGCGTTTTAGCGGATATAGACGTGGACCACGGCATAATAACTATAACCGATGGCGAAGATAGGGCCGTAATAGAGATAGAACGCGTCGAATCATTTTCCATAGTGATGCCATGAAAAAACTCCTCGGAATATTTTCTATAATTCTAGTTATGACAGCCTCATTTATCGCTGGTGGGCGGGAGCAGGCGGTTTATCCACTGGAAGGCATTCCCTTCGAAATAACGATAATAGGGACGAGGTATTATACGGACGTATCGCCGGTCATCAATGGACTCAAAAGATCCCCTTCGGCAAAAAATCTGACTGCCAGCTCAGAAACTCAGGGCAATATAGTGTATATCGGCAGTTATTTGGGAACTCCGGAGGCCCTTTTATCAGACCTAAGGGGACTGGCGGCTGACAGGTTCGGACTCGAAAGCCGGCAGGGAAAAGATGGCAGATGGATTTTTACGCTTAAAAAAAGCCCCCCTATAATGCCAATTGCGCCAGCTTCTAACGGTTATAGGCAAGATATATCCGGCGAATAACAATTGAACTGACCTATTTTGATTCTTTGTAGAATCCTGCTAATAAAATTATTTTTCTTTTTTATCAAATAGTTAAGCTCAAGTTTCCGCATTATCCGAATCATCTTGCACGCTTTGTGCATAGGGGTAAATTTTACCTACCCGCCAAAATTCTCCTTTGATCTCAACGAGTTTGATGAGATCATCCGCATATAATGAGATTTGCTCGGGAGGCGATCTCTTAAAAAGTAGCGTGGCATGGTTCCGACATTCAATTTCTCCACTTAAAGCGAGAACGGGGCCTTCAAATGTTACTAAATTTCAAGACAAGATTATCTATATTTTCAGTTCGAAGTCCCAGCGCCGGGTCAAAGAGCAGCCTCTTCTTTAAATTCCTTTCAAATCAAATAGTTTTGAACACCAGCGATGGGTTTCGCTCGCGCTGGAGATCTTACTCATTCCTTTCTATCTTTGAAAGTAATTGAAAATAAAGGGTATTTAATGAGGGATAGGGGGTGGCAGATGCCTGAAAATCACACGCTGATGGTTGAAAAAGGTTTCATGACGAGACTTAGGAACCTGATCTGCTGCTCAGAGGGGATGGGGACCTGCGACGGAGGCGAATTTTGTTCAAGCAATCCTGCAGACTGGCCGACCATAACAAACGGCCACATAATGGTCTCCCTCTCACAGCCGGAAAATAAAAGGTCCATCCCCGGGATCGACCAATTCAGGGACAAATACACCAAATGGAACCGGGATAATGACTGCATAAGCCTTCTGGCGACATTCGAAGGACTCTCAAAAGGGCTGACGCTATTTAGCACAGGGGGCTCTTTAAGTGAAAAACTTTTGGCAACCGACGAGGGCACGCATGGCAATAAAAATCAGGCGACCTCGAATGCTGTCGAACTCGCTTTAAGAAAGAGATGTTCTATATTCTATGACAAAGACGAGGCAGGCGTCGAGCAATTCAACCCGGCCAGGGCTGAAGATCTGAAGAAAATAAATGAATTCCTGGCAGCCACGTCAAACCTAAATCTAAACGATGACGGCAATGGATTTCATTGGAATGAGATATTCAAGGGAGGGGGGATACTCTCTGCAGGATCGTTTTTAATATGGCTCTTGTACAAAATATTTCGATTCGGGAAAAAGGGTAAAGGACATCTGAACGAATCCAGATTCATAATACGCGGCATAGGTGACGGAATAAACAGCCTAGCCTCAGCAATAAAATATCTCTTCGGCACATCGCTCCCAAACCTCGGGAAGGCCCTCCATTATGCAGCATCGTTTAAGTGGGTAAAAGGCGAAAAACCTCCGGAGAATTTAAAGGCGCCTGAGTCGGATACCGCTGAGGGTCTGATTCAGGATGAGATGGCTCCTGCGCCAAGGGAGGGGGTGGATGTAAAGCCGCATCCGGACGTGGTTCTTGCACAACTCTACGCATTGATTGGAAGCGAACACCACGCCATGGAAGGAAGAAAATTCGCGGCGTTAACCGATGACGGAAAAAAATACCTTGCTGCTGTCGCGATCAGGCACTGGAGCACCGAATCGGAAAGCAGGAGACAGATATTCGCCGAAGAGGACGACCGACTGACAGAAGGAAAACTGCCCAACGACTTTCTATTCAAAATCGTGCGTCACTACCTGAAAAAAGACGCTAATATCAGTATACTTGATGCCTCAGCCAGGGTGTGGGCAGAGCAGATGGAGACCCCTCATGGCGAAAGAAGTGAATTGCCGATGGCTTCGGAATTCACCCCCACTCTCATCGCTATAAAGAGGCAGCTTTTGAATGATGCTCATTTTCAAAACGCCGGTACCGGGACGCGCGAATACATAGCAATGCTTGCAAAGGCAGAATGGGACGTCCTGCCGGACGAGGCGAAGCGATCCTTTATCACCGTCAATGATACACCTGAAACCGGAATTCTGCCTCAACAGTTCGTAAGGGCGTTTAGGAAAAAAATAGCCAGAAGGATGAATAACATAAATCTCAAGTCCGAACTCAGGCAAGAATTGGCAGTCAACATACCATCGGCGCTTGAATGCCAATTCAACGTTCTGGACAAACGACTTTCCAGCCTTATCAGGGCGTGGAGAAAATTGCCCGATGAAATAAAGAGATCTTTTGAAGCGGTTTCGCATCAAAGGATTGGAGCATCCGGAATACCGCTGTATTTTATCGAGTATATCTTCAAGATCATCGGCATCGGACATTTAGCGATGGTACAATCTCTCCCGAATGAAAACGAGTGGAAGCTGGAGGTATTTCCCAACCTCTCGTATCAATCGTATAGCCTCTCTGACGCGATGGAAAATATAGCGACGCTGGATAAAAATTTGAGGATGTATCCGGAGCTGCTCAAAGTTAGAGCCAAGTCCATCATAGATGCATGGGTGCTTCTTGAAGGTGAAGTGCGACAGACGTTCGTCAACGAGGATGATACTCAGGAAATGAGAATAAGCACACTTCTCAAAGAAGAACTCAACCTAGTGCCAAAGAACTTTACAGCACTCATTCATAAATTCAGCTTGGAAACAGCGATTTTTCCGCGATCACCCATCAAGAAGGGGAGCGGAGGACAGGGGGGAGGGAGCTCAGCAAAAGCATCGCCGGCAGGAGAGGAAGTACAAGGCAATGATGAACAAAATTTTACGAATACCACCGCGGCAATGGTTGCGATGCGGGCTGTAATGGAAGGAAGGAATAGTCACGTCGCCGGACAAGGGTCGAGCCAAACCGCTTTCGTACAATCCAAATACATAGCGTCCATAAAATCGGCAGGGACGACTTGGATGCAGCAGGCAAACCCCGTAATGGGAACAGCGGCGCTCTTCGCACCAACTCTTCAGCCCAGGCCTTTGCAGATGATGCCGCAGTTGCAGCCGACCACGATCATTATTCGCTGACAGCCCTGAGCTGTTTTTTGAAGACAAGGCGCATTCGCATAAATGTTTTGAAGTATCCCCCGTCTCGAAAATCAGGAAAGGCCCAGGGGTGGGCTACCCACCCCTTGTTGTACCACAGCAGAAAATCTGCCCAGACGCCTTCGGCGACTGGAATTTTATGACCGCCATCCTTGCCAGTCATGAGGACGACCTTGTTGGCGTCTATATATCCGGGGTCTATATTCACCCTGCGCCTTCCTCCGCTCAGATAGAACGCTTCAACTCCGGAAGCCTTCTCCTTGAACCAAGTCGAACTCTCGGGGGGCAGAATATTTGAAAAAGAGACGAAGCATCTTTTCAAACCGGTCCCCATCTCATTCTCATAGTAAGATGTGTGATCGAATTCCCTCCATGGGCCAACGACATCTCTGGCTCCGAAAACCCGCTCTAGCTTGGAAAGGACTTCATCCAAAAGATCGGTCTCCGAAGTTATGATTCCGACTATGGGCTTAATTGACGGCTTCATCTTTTATTTTCCTTGTTATATTCCGATTTCATCTTTACTACTGCATCGAAGGCATCAGCAAAGAGCCTCGGGCTGATTCCGAACTCCTTTTCTATTCTCTGTTCGATCCCCGTCGAAAGCCTATCCTGTTTTTTCTCATCTGCCGTGTTCTTCCTCAAAACTCCGTCTCTCAAAAAAATAATCCCGTCACCAGTTTGAACTGATATGCTTATGTGACGCATCATCGCCCACTCAAATGAATCTATCCATTTTTTTAAAAACAAGGATTCCTCTACAGCGACATCTTTAAGTTTGTATCTGACACGCCTCTTTCCCGCTGACTCCGTAACGAGTAAAAGCTGGCTTGTTTCACCCAGTCGCTTAAGAAAGATTTTCCCCGAACGGCCGCTTTGAGACGCGTAACCTGTCTTTGGAACCCTTACAGGGGCTTCCATAAGATAGCCTGGATCAACTAGGTAGCGATCAGAGCCTAGCGATACTATCAATGCACAATGGGTATCAGGGCCATACGACCTGTCGCAAAAGACTCGTATAGTTTCATATCCCAAGCCGGTCAGAATCTGATCGAAAAAATAGGTGAGAGAAAAACACGTTCCTCCGGCCCCATATTCCATATGTTCGGCAAGAACTATATCCGGCATCCTGGGCCGCAATTCCGGGTCGGAAACCTCTGCAAATCTGGCTATTTTCGTAAGGTTTTCATAAGGCATCCTGTGAAATAATCTCGCCAGAAACTTGAGCCCCTCAAGGTCGGGACGAACCCCCCTTGCACCGGTAAGCTTTAGAAAATCCCTTACAACATCGGCATAATGCATAATTGACGCCTATCCGAAAATAAATGATCATGCAACTATGGTGGATATCGTATCGTTCGTCAGAAATTCCGACTATGACCTCCCGGGCCTTATAGAATCCCTCAGAAGATCCGTGAAATTATGCGGTTTCAACCTAGCCGATGTCGCCGGGAAAAAGGTGTTGCTAAAACCAAATCTGCTCGGAGCTTATCCGCCGGAACGAGGGATCACAACCAATCCGGATTTCGTATGCGCCGCAGCTATAGTTTTCCGTGAAGCAGGAGCGATTGTAAGCATCGGAGACAGCCCCAATGGAATATTCGATATAGATACCTGCTGGGAGAGATCCGGGCTGCGCGAGGCCTGCAAAAAAAGCGGCGCTCGCGAAATTCATTTCGAATCATGCGGAAGCACAAAGGTTGGAACTCTCAATATATCCAAAGCCATCTTTGATGCCGACTTCGTCATCAATCTTCCCAAATTTAAAACTCATAGTCTCACCATGATGACTCTTGCCGTAAAAAATCTGTTCGGATGTGTCTGCGGAGTTCAAAAAGCGCGGCTTCATAAAAAACATTTCAGACATGGAGAGTTCGCAAATCTGATCGTAAGAATAGCCAATGCAGTAAAACCTGCTTTGACTATCATAGACGGAATAACGGCGATGGATGAAAACGGTCCCTCGAGCGGACGCCTGCTGAACCTTTCGCTTATAGCGGCTTCGACGAATATGCATCTTCTAGATGAACGATGTTCAAGGCTTGTCGGCATAGATCCGCTAGAAGTGCCTACACTTCAAGAAGCGTTCAAACTGGGGTTGTGGAAACCTGATTCTTCGTGCGAAATAGTCGGCGATGATATGGAAGAAATACGAAGGATAGAGTTCAGGCGCCCAGCTACATTCAAGAGAAAAATATTCAGGTTCAGGTTTTTCAAACTACTTGAACATCTGATTTGGTCCAACCTCTCCAGTCAGCCGGAGATATCCGATGAAAAGTGTAAAATATGTATGTTTTGTGTCAGGGCATGTCCGGTCGAAGCTATTAAAATCCCCTCTGGCGCAAAGAAGCCGGACATAGATGAAAAAGAGTGCATACAGTGCATGTGCTGTCATGAGGTGTGTCCACATGCAGCCATCGACCTGAAGGAGAGCCTTCTGATCAGGCTGGGCAGATGGTATCATGGGCTCACCAAGGGGGCCGGAAAATCGAAGTGCGACGAAAATTAAAATTGCGTTGGATCAATTCGCAATATTGACTTGACCCTCCCATGCTGATAGCAATCCGGACCATGATATCAATGGCTCACAACTGGGACAGTTTTCTTTATCAGTTCATCGTCGGAGGGATCGTCCTTCTCGCCGGGATAGTTATCCCAATAATCAAGAAAGACGTGAAGCTCTCAAACAGGGATGACCAGCTTACTATAGCTGCCATTTTAGGGGGCACCGCCCTTTTCTTTCTCTTTTATCTAGCCTGGCAATTCTATGCCATCAAAGGCGTCTGAGGTCCCTACAATGATCATGAACACAATCGTGGGTACGAAACTGGATTACACCATAATAATTTTTTATTTTGTGGCTATATTCGGCTTCGGATCGATCTTCGCAAAATTCACCAAATCAACGAAGGATTTTTTCTACGGCAACCACAGGTTCTCGTGGTGGCTCGTGGCCTTCTCTTGCGTAGCATCTACCGTGGGTTCATACAGTTTTATCAAATATTCAGCTGCGGGTTACAGTTATGGTTTGTCATCCTCCATGGCCTATCTCAACGATTGGCCGATACTCGGGCTATTCCTCTTCACCTGGTTCCCGATAATATATTTCTCAAACGTGGCATCTGTTCCGGAATACTTTGAAAGAAGGTTCGACACTAAGACCAGACTGATGGCGCTGCTCGTGCTGATGATCTACATGGTAGGTTACGTTGGAATAAACCTCTATACGATGGGCGTCGCATTAAACGCGATGGTAGGTACGGACATCTTTTGGTCGGCGGTAGTTGTTGCCGTCGTCTGCACATTGTATGTCGCCGCGGGGGGACAGGCAGCCGTTATAATGACCGACCTTCTTCAGGGAATACTGCTTTTGGGGGCCGGCTTAGTGCTTTTTGCGCTGGGAATAGTGGCCCTCGGAGGATGGGAACAGTTCTGGTCGCTGTTGCCGGAAGCCTGGAGGCTCCCCTTCGCTCATTTCAACAAGCCTCACGATTTTAACTTCGTTGGTGTATTCTGGCAGGATGGGATGGCGAACAACATCGCAGTGTACTTCATGAATCAGGGTTTCATACTGAGATTCCTATCGCTCAAGAGCGTCCGCGAGGGAAAGAAAACCCTGATTGTCGTGTTGTTCGTACTTATGCCGCTGGCTGCAATCGCGGCGGCAAATGCGGGATGGCTAGGAAAGGCCTTCGTGGGCGCAGGAATCCTGCCCGCCGACGCGGAGGCAAACAAGATATTCGTCACCGTTGCGGACAAGGTCTGCGTCCCTGGTCTTTTCGGTCTGATCATGGCAGCTCTTGTTGCTGCGCTGATGTCGACGATAGATACGCTTATAAATGCGATATCCGTGGTCTTCGTCAATGACCTGTACCGCCCGTATCTGATGAAGAAAAAGAGCGATCATCATTATCTGACTACAGCGAGAATCGTGTCCCTTATCGCAGGCCTGACGGGAATAATACTGGTTCCTGTATTCGCGTCATTTAAATCCATCTATCTCGCCCACGCAACCTTTATAGCGACCGTCACCCCGCCGATGGCAACCGCCATATTCCTTGGTGCATTCTGGAAGAGATTCACACCTGCGGCTGCATTTTGGTCCCTGCTCGGCGGCTCGATAGCCGTAACGATTTCAATATGGTATCCCCAGATCATCGCACCGTTTTCACACGGAACGGATCCGACAGGCGGATATCAATACATGCGCGCCGCATTCGGCATGTTCGCATCCGTAGTCATAGGAATCATCGTAACATTCTTCACAAAACCCAGAGAATCCTCTGAAATAGAAGGGCTGGTTGTAGGAACGATATCGAAGGCCAAGGAACTCTTCAAAGGCGGAAAAATAAATGAATCGAGATGGAAACCTGCGTACGGAGTTTTAAAAATAGTGCCTGGCGAAAGAATTTTAAAACTCCACAGGGGCGCTATGTCGAGACTTAGCTCCGCTGCTGGCGATCTCCTATACGTCTGCGATTCGCGTGGCTGGTTGGGCGGGCTCAGATCGGTTCATGCAAATGCTATGGAACCGCACGATGGCGACCCAAATGAAATAATGATCAGTCAGGATCTGATAGACGAGGGAGGCCTCAGACCTCAGAGAAGGCATAAGGTCGAACTGATAATGTAGGGGGTAAATTGAAGCCTGCCCACCTCGCCCTGTTTTTATTGACAGCAATATTATTCGCATCCGCCTCGTCCGAGGCCTACAAGAGCCCTTTGAACATCAGGGAGTGTAAAATATCCGATATCGAATTCGATGACGGAGATTCGTTTTCCTGCGCCGGAGAACAGTTCAGAATTCTGGGAGTCGACACCCCCGAGACCAAACATGAAGATCATGGAATAAAAAAAGATCAGCCGTATGGAAAGAGGGCGGCGAATTTTACAAAGCGGGCGTTAAAAAAAGCCAAACGTATTATTTTGATTGGAGAGATGAAGGACAAATACGGCAGAAGGCTCGCACACGCGATACTCGACGGAGAACTCCTTTCGGTAAAGCTGATAAAAGCGGGGCTTGGCATGGAGACGATAAACCAGCATGGCGATACTCACATGCCGGAATTTGCGGTACAGATACTCGAGGCCGCTGCAGCCTCCCCTGAGCCAAAATTCGAAAACCCGTCAAAATGGCGAAAGAAAAATCAGACGAAGCAAGAAAAATCTCGATAAGAATAGAAAATAGTCTTTTAAAAGCCTATTTCGTCAAGAGCTTCAAGGCCTCCCTGTATTTTTCAGCCGTCTTTGCAACTACATCCGCCGGAAGTTCAGGCGCAGGCGGTTTTTTATCCCATCCGGAATTTGTCAGCCAATCCCTGACGAACTGTTTATCGAAGGAAGGTTGGGATATACCTGCTCTATAAGATGCCGCGGGCCAGAACCTGGATGAATCAGGGGTCAGCATTTCATCTATTATGATAAGTTCGTCATCCAGAATTCCAAATTCGAACTTGGTATCCGCTATGATGATTCCCCGTTTCATCGCATACTTCACGGAATCATCATAAACTCTTATCGATATATCCCTCACCTTTTCCGCAATATTTTTTCCAACCAAGTCTGCCATCTTCTCGAATGAAATATTTTCATCATGAAGCCCCACGTCAGCCTTTGTCGACGGGGTGAATATCGTTTCAGGGAGCTTTGAGGAGTCTATCAAACCGGCCGGAAGTTTTATGCCACAAACGGTCTGGCTATTTTGATATTCTTTAAGACCGCTGCCAGAGAGATATCCGCGAACGATCGCCTCCACTGGAAGCGGCACGGCCTTTTTAACCACCATCGAACGGGATTCGATCGATTTGCAAAGTTCGGAATCTGCAACATAATTGCCGAGAGGGTTCTTACTGATATGATTTGGAATAATGTTTTCGGTGCGCTTGAACCAGAACTTCGCCATCTGGGTCAGCACTTCTCCCTTGCCGGGAATAGGAGTCGGTATAACCACATCGAAGGCGGATATTCTGTCAGTGGTGACAATCAGAAGTTCATCGCCGAGATCGTAAATATCCCTCACCTTACCGCGGGCCTTCAGCTTCAATCCCGGAATATTCGTTTCTGAAAGTTGTCTTGTCATTCAAATCACCTTAAGTAACCTCTGAAAAATCAGCAAATTCATGGCTCCTCTAAAAACTATGCGCTTGTCATCCCCGCAACGACCGTGACTGGGAAAAACAGAAGCTAGAAGCGAGAGGCTAGAAGCTAGAAAAACCTCGCCTGTAGAAATCTCGCTTCTCACTTCTAGATTCTAGCTTCTTGATGTTTTGGTCGATGGTCAATCGTCCATGGTCAAAGTTATTGTTGCTGCTAGCTTTTCAGAGGTTCCTTAATTTTTTAAATTTGCATGAATAAATTCTTCTGGCGTAAAATTTGTGCGCGCCCGGCAGGATTCGAACCTGCGGCCCTCTGGTCCGAAGCCAGATGCTCTAATCCGCTGAGCTACGGGCGCGTAATTCCAATTATTACAATAAAAATGACGTCCGTCCTACATCTTTTGAGCGCTAATCCGTCGCCGACATCCTCACGATTTTTTAGACATCAAAAAATCGTCTGCGGTGCCGAGCGTCCTCGATTCCACCTGTAGTTTTTGCAAAGCAAAAACTACGTGGAATCGGGATGAGCTACGGGCGCAAAATCTCAATCAAACTTTTTTACCATGGGTAACGACCACCGACGTCGTAATACCGCCGCGGACGTTGAATTCACCTGTTATCTCAAGCCATCTGGGAGAAATCGTTTTCACGATGTCGTTCGCAATTTTATTCGTTACTGCCTCGTGAAAAGCCCCCTCGTTCCTGTAGCTCCAGAGATACAGCTTCAGAGATTTCAGCTCTACGCACAGGTCGTCTGGAATATATCTTATTTTTATCCTGGCAAAATCCGGCTGGCTGGTGACAGGACACAGACAGGTGAACTCAGGACAGTCCATGAAAATTTCGTAGTTGCGCTCAGGATTTGGATTCGGAAATGTTGCCAGCTCGCTGGAAGGTTTTGTCGTCATCTCTCCTCACTTGGGCAGGCCGACCTGCCGCGTTCCGATTCCAGCCTCTTTAAGTAATTTCATTGGAACTGAATTGATCGAATAATCCTTGCTGTAGACAACCTCGCTGAGGCCGGAATTTATTATCATCTTAGTGCACATCAGACAGGGGGAATATGTCGTGTAAATAGTTCCTCCCTTGATGGATACGCCGTGATAAGCGGCTTGGACGATCGCATTTTCCTCCGCATGGGAACAGAGACAATCCCCAAGGTCATGACCTGATTCTCCAAAGCTGTGGCACCTCGGACACCCCCCCTCATTGCAGTTGATTATTCCGCGGGGAGTTCCGTTATATCCGGTGGATATGATCCTTCTGTCCCTGACTATAACAGCAGCGACTTTGCGCTTTATGCAGTTGCCGCGCAGCGCCACAACGCTGGCAATATTCATGAAGTACTCATCCCAGTCGGGCCGGTGCTGGTCGGCGGCAATCGCCTTTATCACCTGACGGACCTGTTCATGCAGATCCTCTATAGTGCTGTTGTTGAATATAACCGCATCGGCCATCTCTGCGGTTCGGTCCATCTGCTGAGTTGTCGGGTCGGAGGTATTGGCCTCGCGCCTCTCGACATCCAGAAATTCCTCGTAAGTGGCAGGGTCGCCTTCACGCTTTCTTTCCAGAGTTCTTTCGAAGCGTACCTCAGGATCAGCCTCGACAGAGATCAGATGAAAATCGCGGCGCCGGCGCAGGGCCTCGACTTCGAAGGGGTTCCTTACCGAGTCCACCACGGCATGCGCATCCACACGAACTTTTTCAAGAATCCTCTCGGCGAGAACTCCTGCGCCGTAGCTTTTTCTAAGTTCGTTGCCGATTGCGATAAGGTTTTCGCGGCTCGGAGGCTCTTTTCTGGATTCAAGCTCATCCCTCAAAACATCTGAAAGAGAAAAGTATTCAAAGCCTCCGTTAACGAGAAACTTGGCGACCTCACCCTTACCCGAACAGTTCTTTCCTGTTATGCCTATTATCATGGGTCAAAGCCTCTAGCACATATGTCATTTTTGGCGCAACGTATTTCAAACAGGCCCTAACCGCTTGACAATGCCGGGATTGGCCCTAAAATCCCGCCCCATATGATCAAAGTCAGCCATATAAATAAGAGCTTTGGGAAGATTCATGCCGTAAACGATATCTCATTCGAAATCGCCAAAGGGGAGGTGGTTGGCCTTCTCGGTCCCAACGGCGCCGGCAAAACGACCACGATGAGGCTGATTACGGGCTACCTCTCCGCCGATTCAGGTGAGATAAAGATAGAAGGGATACCGGTGGACGAAGATCACATAGAGGCTAGAAAAAAAATAGGGTATCTGCCTGAAAACGCCCCACTCTATCATGAGATGGAAACGGTTGAATTCATAAAGTATATCGGAAAGCTGCGCTCTATAGAGCAGCAATTTCTTTCCTCCAGAATCGATGAAGTCATCGAAACATGCGGACTTGCCAATGTCGCAGGGAGGATGATCGGCGAACTTTCAAAGGGATACAGGCAGAGGGTAGGCCTGGCAGCGGCTATGATCCATAAGCCTCAGATCCTCATTTTAGACGAACCTACTTCCGGACTCGATCCAAATCAGATCTTTGAAATCCGCGAGCTCATAAAAAATATCGGACGCGAACGCACCGTCATGCTATCCACTCACATCATGCAGGAGGCAGAGGCGACCTGCGGCAGAGTCCTGATAATAAATTCCGGAGAACTGGCAGCGCAGGGAACTATATCCGAAATCCTCAAGCGTGGAAAATCGAAGATCGAGTATACGGTATCAATAAGGGCGAAGCGTGAAGATATCGAAAACGCCCTTCAAAATCTTATCGGTTTTCATCTCTCTTCTTGGATAAACGATTCGTCGGAGGCAAGGCAGAGGTTTGCGCTTGCCACAGACGATGGCTCGGAGCGCTCTGAAGAGATATTCTCGTGGGCGGTAAAACAAGGCTTCACACTTTCCGAACTGACGCACAACACGCTCTCTCTTGAGGAAGTTTTCAGGGAGCTCACTCAGGGCTGATATGAAAAATACAATATCAAATACGTTTGGAATCACCAAAAAAGAATACTTGTCGTATTTTTCATCGCCAATTGCCTATATATATATCACCACGTTCCTGGTTGCGGTGAACTGGATTTTTTTCAGATCGTTCTTCCTCGTAGGCCAGGCCGACATGAGGCAGTTTTTCGGAATCGCCCCTTGGATATTCCTTTTTTTTATACCTGCCGTATCGATGGGAAAATGGTCCGAGGAAAAAAAACAGGGAACCCTGGAAATACTCTTCACGCTTCCGATAGTAGACCGCACGATAGTCATCGCAAAATTTCTGGCGTCCCTTGCTCTCGTAATAACGGCGATTTTGCTCACATTTCCGATTGCGGCCACCGTATCCATAGTAGGAGACCCCGACTGGGGACAAATAGTCGCCGGATACTTCGGCATGACGATGCTTGGCGCGGCTTATCTTTCCGTAGGGCTAGCCATATCGGCATCGACAAAAAATCAGATAGTTGCGTTCATACTAACGGTAGCCGCAAACTTTTTAATACTCGTTCTCGGAACGCCACTTATCCTCGGAGGAAGGGGAGGACTGGTCATGTCTGCGATCAGCTACCTGAGCTTCATACCTCACTACGATTCTATCGCAAGGGGCGTGATAGACATCTCCGACATCGTCTACTACTGCAGCGTAATAGCATTCTTCCTTTTTATAAATTTGAAAATATTGGACAGAAAGGCGCGAACGTAAAAGATGAGAAGACTTCAGGCAACAATTTCGACAGCGGCCCTCCTAATATCCCTATTGGCGGTGAACTACCTGGCGGCTCGAAACCCGGCCAGATGGGACCTGACCAGCGACAAGCTATACACCCTTTCCAAATCCACCAACGAGATATTGAACAAACTCGACGACACGGTGACTGTCAGGATGTATTTCACATCCTCGATCCCTCCTTCCCTTGAGCCGCTACGCAGAGGGATAGAGGACATACTATCTGAATTCAAAACCGCGGCGCACGGAAAAATAAAAATAGAATTCATAGACCCTAACACATCGGCCACCGAGGAACAGAAGGCCGCGCTGCTCGGCATCCCTCCGGTTCAGCTAAACGTCATCGAGAAGGACAAACAGGAAGTTGCAAAGATCTATCTTGGCATGGCCGTAATGTACAAAGGCAGGCAGCAGGTGATACCGGTTGTTAGAAACGTGCAAAACATGGAGTACGATCTCACGGAGGCGATACTCAAAGTCTCTTCCGAAAATATGCCCAAGGTCGCATGGTTCGAAAAAACCGCGGATTCAAAATCTTCTTTCCAGCTGGTAAAAGCGAGCCTTGGAAGGCGCTACGAAGTTTTGGATATAACCGATAAAAATATCGGAGAGTTAGACGCGAAGGATTTCGGAGTCCTCGTTCTGGCGTCCCCTCCGGATTTCTCGAAAAATGAGATCGCGGCCATCGACGGATACCTGATGGATGGCGGCAAGATCATCGCCATGATAGACCGCTTCATCATCGGAACCGACATGGGACTAGAGCCTTTTAAGTCCTCTGCGGTGGATATGCTTTCGCATTACGGAATTGACGTTGATAATTCTATGGTTGTGGATCACTCCAACGCGATGGCCGCATTTACAGGCGGACCCGTAACCTACCACCTCCCTTATCCTTACTGGGTTGAAGTTCGCGCGGGCCAGTTCGATCCGGAAAGCCCCATAGTGTCAGACCTGCAATCCGTAGTCCTTCCATGGACGAGCCCCCTTTCTATTTCCGGTGCCGGGGAGGAAAATGAAGATCAGGTCCTTGCATACTCCAGCCAGCTATCGACTGCCGTTCCGGCCGATGAAATAAAAACGGACCCGAAAACCGCAGGAGAGGCCCTGTTGGACGGGAAAAAAGAAAGCATGCCGCTGATAGCCTTGGCCAAAGGGCCATTCGGGAGCTTCATAAAAAAAATGAGTAAGGGGTCATCGGCCGAAAGTCCGTCTGTCTCAGCGATATTGGCCGTTGGGACCTCCCGATGGATAGATGACGCATTCCTCGAAAATTTTCCGCAAAATGCCGCTATCTTTGAAAACGCCGTCGACGCCTTCGTGATGGGAGAAGCGCTCATAGGAATAAGGTCTCGTTTCGACACCTCGAGGCCAATAGCGATGATGCCTGAGGGGGCCTCGGCCGTCTTCAAATTTCTAAACTTGGCGATAGGCCCTGCTATCATGATCGCGATTGGGGTCGTCGTGTGGATCTTTAGAAAAAGAAAGTTTTCCAACTTAAAGAGGAAATATTCGAAATGAAGAGATCGTTAGTCTATCTGGGGCTAGCCCTAATAGCCGTCATTATAGCTCTGTCAGTCGAGAACCCTTTCTCATCGCGCGTAGCAGACAGCGATGGAATGGGATATTTCATCAAAGATTATGATTCGAAGAATGTCGCAGAACTGAGAATAACACAGCTCCTAGATGGCGTATCTTTGAAAAAGAGCGACGGCGGATGGATCGCTTCGGAAATTCTAACCGATGCAAAAAAGGCCCTGATGTCAGCTGAACACAGATCGGAACCGGAAGTATCATCATCGAAAGCCGATTCAGAAAAAATAATTTCTTACCTTGGAATGTTCGGCGGTCTAGAAGAAGGAATAGAGGTCTCATCGAATCCCGATAACCATAATACCTACATGGTCGGAGCGGCCGGTCTTAGAGTCACGGCTCTATCATCGGAAGGAAAAAAAATATTCGACGTAATAATAGGAAGCGGCGGACCGGATTTCGGAAGCACCTACATTAGGCGCGCCGATGAAGAGAAGGTCTACCTCGTAAGAAGGCCGCTGCTCGGAATATTCTCGCCAAGAGCGCAAGACTGGTTGATGCCAGAATTAAAAGAAGAAGATCAAATACCGCTGAGCGATGCAAATTCGCCGAATCAGTGAGAGAACATCCTGACGCGCTTTCCAGATCCCCCGTTCCTTTATATGCTGACGTATCCTCCTCTACGGAATCAAGAACCTCAACAGCATTAATCTTTCCAGCTCCGAAGCTGTCTCGTTTGTCGGTTGTTTTCTTCGTCATCCCGGCCTCGGAGGCCCCCTCGGCCAGCGCATTCCTGACTTCCTTCACCCCAAGGGTATTGTTTCTTTCCAGAAGAAGCGCCACAACCCCGGCTATATAAGGCGAGGCCATCGATGTTCCTGCATTTTTAAAATGAAGTTCATTCGTCTTGAGGGCGCTGGAAACTCCGCTCTCCCTTGCCTTCGAAGAGACTATAGGTTCACCCGGCGCGACTATATCCGGCTTCGTTCTGGCGTCGGCGGTAGGCCCGAGGCTTGAGAATGAAGAGAGGTCATCGACGATGGAACCAAGACCTCCAGGAGAATCTATATCCGCCTGGCTGTAGGTTTTACCATTCATGCCAGTCCATTCGCTGACCCCTGAACCGATAGGTTTCTCCGCCAGCCAGCTGCCAACTGCGATAACTCCCTTTGCTGTCGCAGGGATCGTCGTTGTCATAAGGCTGTCACCGTCGAAAAGATCGTATGCCGCCCCCTTTCCACTCCCAGCCATGTCCGGCGCCACACCTTCGATCCCCTTCAAGAAATCATGAAAGGAGGTGTGATCGTAATAAAGCCACATATTTCCGCTGCATTCTCCGGAGGAAGATTTAATAACTATATCAAACCACATGCTCTCGAGAAGCGCTCCAAGCTCGCTCTTGGCAGGATAAAGGAGCACAGTAGCGTGTGGCTTATCGTTTCTTATATCCGACGGATCAATTTCGATGTCGGCCTTCACCGAACCGTCCTCCGCTGTAATCGTATCGGAACTCTCCTCACCGAATGAAATATTCTTTGCATGGAGGACGGCCTGGCTCGTCGAGGTGAGTCCCGCGAAGGTGAAGTCTTCAACTGCTCGTCCTTCGGTATATCCATACACGGACAGCTCGCAATTGCCGGCATTTCCATCGAGCCATATATCAACCATGGTGCCACCGACGAAGGATGAAGTACTACTTGACCCGTTCCATATAGCAAGCCTGGAACCTTTTGCTTCTTTAGAGCCTACTGCTATCGAAGAATGTATTCCGCCTATGTAGGGCCTTCGCGTCGGCCAAAAAGATTCCGGTATGACCTGTTCGTTGCCGGCAGCGCCTACGATTATTCTGCCAACCCCTGTTTGTTCAGTCAGCCCCTCTTCCATCAGCGATGTCCCGTCGTGGGCTCCAAGGGATGTCCCAAGGCTCAAGTTTACAACAGCGGCCTTGTCAAGGAGGTCTGCCTTTTCAAAAATCGCAGCGACGCTATCGACGACGCTAGCACCAAAAGATGTTGGCGACGTATCGCTGGTATAGGAGTCATACGCATCGAGAAATACGAACATGATGTCCGCCTGCGGAGCTATTCCGGTATAGTCGTCATCGGAACTCGCCGCTATCCCCGTGACGTGGGTTCCATGCGTAAATCCCTGTCCGCCATCCTCTATGTCACATGATTTCCCTACTATCGATCCCTTGGTACACTCGATAGTTCGGTCGCCAATCTTCTGTTTCAGATATTGAATCCTCGTAACGCGTGAAGAATCCCAAAAATCAGGATGGCCGTAATCGAGACCGTCATCTACAACTCCGATAACCACATTCTTCCCCTTATACTTCACACCGAGCCCTTTTCCGTTTTGCACATCTGCCACGTTACCGGCTACACGCGCAGTATCCATCTTTGAAGAAAGCGGGGATGAAAACTCTACGAATAAAACTTCCTCTCTATCGGCCAAGGGCTTGACCATATCGATGGGTATCGATGCCGAAAGGATCGATCCTGTTATCGCTGTCGCTGAACCGCCACTTTTTTCTACAAACTCAATTGTATCTTTCGCGTTTTTGGATTTTACGAGACAGGGAACCAGTCGTATTCCGCCACGCTCGGGAAGCGTCTTCGACCATGTCGCAGCTTCCCCCTTCCGAACTATCGACCTCATCATCAGATCCATGCCGCCGGGATAAGCGCTGCCATAGTTCGCAAAAAAGATTATAAAAAACAGGAAGGATATCTTACGCACCAAAACCCCCGCGAAATTAGTTTTTCCAAGTGTGAGATGAGCAGGAAAAAATACCCAAATCAACTACATTCAGAGGCACCGATGAAACTAACTTTGGGAGAACCGATGAGGGGCTCCGAAAGCGAAGTCTCCTTTTCAGCGACCTATTATGACCCTCAAGAGATCACCGGTCTCCTTCTTTTCGCTGCTCTGGCCATCCGGAAGGGGCTCCTTATTGGGAAATGCAGACTTTGGAGCAGCCTGAAGGGGTGATTTTTTACCTGAAACGACTGCCTTTGGACTCTTTTTCTCCTGGGGAGCGGTCGTAGCTTTTGCCGGATCGGTAGCCGGCGAGGGGGCGCTTTTGGCTGCCCGCTCTTCGGCCTGTTTTGCAAACTCAACATGGTCCAGCTGAACTAGGGCCGAAGCGAGTGTGCCAGAGAGTTTCACTGGAAGCAGCATTCTATCCTGCTCGTCAAGAAGCTTGCCTCTTGCACCCTTATCGGTCACGAGCTGTAGCGAAATCCCTTTCGGGATGACGATGACGCCCTTTCCGTCGATCATCCCTTCGCCGAATCGCTTATCAGAAGCGGGATCCCCCGCCTCAGGATATTTTATCGATGCGGAAAAGCTCTCAGCCTCATAGAGCGGATTTTTCCATCCAACTTCCGACGCTGAAAGAAGATTGCCGCTCAGTGAAAATGTGGCTTTAAAATCTGATATCGCGCCGTCTATGTTTTCCAGCTTGCTTTTGACTTCAGCCGAAAGAGGAAAATCTGAAACGGCCTCAATCCCCCTCCACGCATCCTGATTGAAGATAAGCTGCCCGAAGTTGTGGGACTGCCAAGAGCCGGAATCGAGGATCAAGGATCCAGATAGTTTCATATTGCCGGCAATGGTGAGCTGGTCGGAACCTTCGGAAGAAGCCTCGATGACAACTGAGCTGTTTCCGGAGATCAGTCCGCCAAGCGACTGGATTTTGGAGGGATCAACTTCGCTGGCAATCCCACTGAAGGTAAAGAGATGCTTTTCGCCCCTTTCCAGCTTTCCATTCCCGGAGAAGGAGCCGCCGGCAAATTTTCCGCGAATGACGGGGAATTCAAGAACTCCACCCTGAGATATGACGCTTCCCTCCGCGGCGTCGATAAAGATACCGGCAAAACCAAGAGATTCTGATGTAAAATCTATTTTCGTCTCCGAGTTGTCTCCATTCGAATTTTTTATCGAGCCCCGAGCCTTCACCGTGGCGGACAAATTCTTGAAAGAATCGACAGTTGCGATAGGTGGAAAATAGTTTTTCACCTGAAAATCACTCAGCCCATTGCCATCCAGTTTAATTTCATATGAAAGCGAATCGTCACGTCTGATAAATCCGGATGCGTTCAGTTTGGCCTCCCCAAGGAATATTTCCAAATCCCTGATAGATATCGCATCCGATTGAACGAGCGCCGACCCATGCAACTTCATCGGCAGCCCCGCGGTTTTTGAAAAAATTCCTCCGTAGGACATCGAACTCTGAGCGGAGTCTATTTGAACCTTGAGCTCATAAACTACCGGCGAACCCTTTGCAAAAATGTCGACAGCCACCGGCCCTTGCCAGTCGAGCCTGCTTACTACCTCATTGATAGCATCGCGGTAAATCGATGATAGCATCGCCGGTGTGAAGGTCATCGTCGCGACATGAAAATCGAAGATCGGAGATGCAGCCGAAAAATTCACGGTACCATCCATTGAAGCCTGAACTCCGGAGAGGTATATGGTGGAATCGTTGAGGGCGAGGACTTTGCCACCCTCGTCCAAAACGAGATTTCCGGTGATACTTACATTTTGGACATCAGATCCAAATGCAGCCGCACTGGCACGGACAGCGGCCCTTATTATTTTTTTAGATGGTTCCTCTGAAGAGGGCATCCGGTCAATGTTTCTGGCGGAAAAATCGATGTCGGTTACAAGCACGGGCGAAGCATCCCCCTCTTCCATGATGCTGACCGATCCGCTGGTCACATCCAGAGATGTTATTATCAGCTTTTCATCCGACAGAAAGTTGCCCGCATCGAAAGCTCGATCTTCGGCTTGCTCTTCAGCATGCGCTTCAGAAATAATTCCGCCTAGCAAAAAACCTTGGGGGCCGCCTTCAGCCGCCTCATCAGGCGATGGCACCTCTTCGGCCGAATCCTTTGCGGGAACAGGCAGGGGTTCCCCGTCATCTATCGCAGGGGCCGCCGGCAAAGATTTAAACTCTACATTGGCGTCTATATCCGCATCTGAAAATGATTCCCCGATGGCATCGACCTCTGGGCGCTCAAACCCGCTGGGAGCATCGCGCCCCGATGAAAAGCCGAAAATGCGCCCGAGGTTTGAAACTCCGCTAGATACCCGATAGTTTACGCTTACGTCGTAGAACTTCATCGCAGTGACGATCTCTCCCCGCAGCAAGCTCATCAGCGATAGATCCCCTTCTATTTTTCCTACGGATATCGCTGTCTGTCCTACAAACGGCGGCTCTGTAGAAATAATCGCCAGATTCTTGATCGTATACCCAGGGTGTGGAACAAATCGCATCCGGAAGCTACTCATAGCGACTCGAGAGCCGGACCCGCCGATGCTGCGTTCTATCAGCGTTCTATATTTGTCCGTGGATATGAAAAAAGGGCCCGCTATTGCGGCTATGAGCAAAAGCGCGACCGCGACAAGCGTTGCAACGAGGATTTTTTTCACCTATCCCCCCAATGAATTCAAGACGTTAGCATACAGGCGGATGGTTGGCAATATGAGAGGTATGCGGGATTTCAATTGTGGACCCTCAGCTTCAACTCTTCAAGCCAGAGAAGCAACAGGTCGCGAATCCTTTTGTTTAATCCGTCGGGAATTCGCCGCGTCTGCATAACCGACATGAACGCATCCAGAGCGCTCCTCGTCTCACCCACCGTCAGGGGTATTCCGGAGGCATGCTCCAAGGTCTCCCTGTATTTGAGAGTCGTATTGACGAGCATGGCAAGCATCTCCTTTGTGCCGTCATCGGCGCTCTCGAATCTGCTGGAAATCCTCCCGAACAGTTCCCTTATGTCGTTATCGTCGATATCAGCCTTCATGACTTTCAATTGTCATTTTCATCCGACATTCTCAAGCGATATTTTGAATCCCAAAGCCACTGAACGCTGCAAAATAACGGCTTGCGGCGGAGAGTTCTATCGGCTATGCATCCATGAACCCCAAGGAGGGGGCGCGATGGCTGGGATCTTCATAACTTTTGAAGGGATAGAGGGATGCGGCAAAACCACGCAGATAAGGCTGCTCAATGAAGAACTGCGTAGCATGGGGTTTTCTACCGTTCTGACGCGAGAGCCCGGCGGAACACCGATATCCGAAAAAATAAGGGCGATATTGCTAGATCCTGCAAGCTCGAAAATATCCCCAAAAACAGAGCTGCTCCTCTACGCCGCAGGAAGAAACCAGCATATATGCGAAGTGATCTCACCCGCGCTAGCATCGGACAAGATAGTCCTCTGCGACCGCTACGCCGATGCAACGAAGGCTTATCAGGGAGCTGCCAGAGAGATCGCCCCTGAGATAATAGAATCGATTCACAGAATCGCCACCGACGGGCTGATGCCTGATTTAACCATACTCCTCGACTGCGATGCTGAGGTCGGACTTTCACGCGCCATAAAGAGGAACTCCGAAGAATCGATCTCTGGGAGCAGCGACCGTTTCGAACGCGAGAAAGTGGAATTTCACCAACGCGTCCGCGAAGGATATCTGAAGATATCGGCATCCGAACCGGGCAGGGTAAAAGTATTTGACGCGACCGAAGCGCCGTCCGTCATCCACTCGCAGATATTGTCCGAGGTCAAAAGAAAGATCGGAAATACAGGATGAACTCTATAGTAGGACACAAATCGCAGATCGAAAATATCCGAAAGACACTGGAAGCCAAGATGATGCCGCATGCCTTTCTCTTCACGGGTCCGGAAGGAATCGGCAAAAAAAGCGTCGCGCTTGAGATATTGAAATCGTTCACCTGCGTTAAGACGAAGGGCAGTACGATCGGCTATTGCGAAACATGCGCTGGATGCGTAAAATTCGAAGGCTCCTCTCACCCGGATCTGTTTTTCATCCAACCCGACGGGACACAGATAAAAATTCCCCAGATCCGCGAACTGCAATCGAAGCTGATTTATCATCCCCTCGAGGCCAATCAAAAGATGGTCCTCATAGACGACGCGCACAAGATGAACGAAGAGGCGGCAAATGCCCTTCTGAAAACGCTGGAGGAACCGCCGGAGTTCACGCATTTCATACTGATATCGGCGATGCCGCATCGCCTCCTTCCGACTATCAGATCCAGATGCCGTCAAATCGCCTTCTCTCCGCTCAAAGATGAAGATGTCGCGAAGTACCTAATTAAAAATTGTGCTCTGGAGGAAAAGAAAGCCTCCCACATAGCACGCCTGGCCGGGGGAAGCATAGGCAACGCTATCTCATTTGATCCTGCATTCGTATCAGGAGTTCTGGAACGTTTCACTGCCGTCTCCAACAAATCATCCACCGCCGACATACTGGAACTTTCAGAGACCTGGGGGAAAGAAGACACGGACAAAACAAGGTTCATCCTTGATTTTCTATCGGTCCTGCACAGGGACATGATGATGTATCTCATAACCGGCAAAAAGACCGATCTCGTCAACGAAGAGGCTGTTAAAGGCGCCTCATTCAGATCCGTCGAGCGCATCGACAAAAACCTAGATGAGATATTCGCGGCGAGGGCGAGTCTGGAATTCAACTCAAATAAACAGTTGATGTTTGAAAATCTTCTATTTACTTTAACCTCGTGAAATAAAAGGGCTTATGAACATTGAAAGCATAAATATTGAAGGCCAATCCCCTCAGCAGCCAAAGCCGGCTGAGCTCGTAGTGGGGGTTCAATTTAAAACCGCGGGAAAGATCTACAGCTTCCTGACCACCGACCCATCCCTCAAGACTGGGGACCAGGTTCTGGTCGAGGCCGATGATGGAATGTCGGTTGGATGGATCATAAATCCACCAAGGGAGTTCGAAGCATCGCATGCGCCGAAAAATCTAAAGCGCGTTTTGCATCGCGCTACGCAGAAAGAAATAGAAGAGGCAGCTCTTCGCAGAGAAAAGGCGATGGAGTATTTCGATATCTGCAAAAAGAAAATAGCGGAACACAGCCTGCAGATGAAGATGATCGACGCAGAAATAGTCGAAGGCGGCAAAAAGGTTATTTTCTTTTTCTTCGCAGAGGAAAGGGTTGATTTTAGAAGCCTGGTAAAAGACCTGGCAAGCTCGCTGCACATGAGGATAGAGATGAGACAGGTGGGTTCACGCGACGAATCCAAACTGCTTGGATGCATAGGCCCCTGCGGACTCGTAACCTGCTGTTCCTCACATATGCGACAATTTCAATCGATATCCATATCCATGGCAAAAAATCAGGGGCTGACGCCAAACCCGGCGAAACTCACCGGAATGTGCGGCAAACTCAAGTGCTGCCTCGCATACGAACAGGAGGCTTATGCAGAGCTGAGGCAGGGGCTTCCAAAACTCGGAGCTGCGGTTGAGGGTCCAAAAGGGGCCGGCAAGATAGTCGATCTCAATATACTCAAGCGCGACTGTTCCGTCCAGCTCTATGGAGGCGGCATAATCCGTTGCCTTTGCAAAGATTTAAAAATCCTCTCAAAGGATGAAAAGGAAAAGGCGATTACGGCGATGCGTACCGCCGAACATCAGGAAGAGAGGTCACGCGATCGCAGATCCTCAAACGACAAACGCATTAACAGAAACAACAGGGACAGAAAACATGTCAAAAAGGGATGACCGCTTTTACATCACCACAGCCATAGACTACGTAAACAGCGTACCTCACATAGGCACAGCCTACGAAAAAATCGGAGCCGACGTTCTAGCCAGATGGAACAGGATGATGGGCAAAGAGGTCCATTTTCAGATGGGAAATGACGAGCATTCCATCAACGTATGGAAGGCAGCGCGTGAAAAGGGACTCCATCCAAAACAGTACTGTGATGAGATGCGAGTCCAGTTCGAAAATATCTGGCAAAACCTTTCCATATCTTACGACGGATTTATACAAACATCCGACCCGTTGCATGAAGCCGGAGTGCAAAAACTCTTCTCCAAGATAATGGAAAGTGGCGACATCTACAGCGCACGATACGAAGGCTGGTATTGCGAATCCTGCGAGGCATATCTCACAGATAAAGACCTGATCGAAGGGCTCTGCCCCAACCACAAGATGAAGCCGAAATGGCTCTCGGAGGAAAACTACTTTTTCGCACTGTCCAAATACGGCGACAGGCTGCTTAAACACATCGAAAAAAATCCGGAGTTCATACTGCCTGACATCAGAAAAAATGAAATCGTAAGCCTCATACGCGATGGACTTCAGGACGTATCCGTTTCGAGATCCTCCTTCGACTGGGGCGTAAAGCTGCCAAACGACGACCGGCACATCGTTTACGTCTGGTTTGACGCTCTCATAAATTACATCACAGCGGTGGGCTACGGCTCAAACGAGGAAAATTTTAAAAAATGGTGGCCGGCAGATGTCCACGTCATCGGCAAGGACATAACCAGATTTCACTGCGTGATATGGCCAGCTATGCTGATGAGCGCCGGCATCGAACTGCCAAGAACGATATTCGGGCACGGATTCGTCTATCTGAAGGGCGAAAAGATGAGCAAGAGCCTTGGCAACATCGTAAAGCCGATGGATATCATAGAAAAATTCGGAGCAGATCCTCTTCGATATTATCTTATGCGCGAAGGCGGTTTCGGCCGCGATAGCGACTTCACCTGGGAACATTTTATCGAAAGATATAACGGCGACCTTGCAAACGGAATAGGGAATCTTGTCGCAAGAACCATCGGGATGGCCGCGCGTTATCAGGATTGCATAATCAACCCTCCTTCGAAGATCGATCCATCATCTGAAATAGCTTCGGCGACAAACGGATTATTTGAAAAATTTTCCTCAAACCTAAATCACCTGAATGGAGAAGTTGAGTTCCATCATGCCCTTGCAAATATCTGGGAGCTCGTCGCTTCGGCAGATAGGCACGTCAATGAAAACAAACCTTGGGAGCTCGCGAAGAAAAATGAAAAAGATCGCATAAACACGATACTGTGGGAGCTCGCCTCCGCAATACGCGTAGTTGCCACAGCGCTTTTCCCCTTCATGCCTTCGACGGCTGAAAAAATATGGTCTGACATGGGATTCGAAATCT
>Ga0255345_1001989_pt1 | contig 27434 bp, 26 predicted proteins | sample wastewater_treat_6_FD_192415 | JGI IMG/M metagenome (GOLD analysis project Ga0255345, IMG submission 192415) | Wastewater microbial communities from Lulu Island WWTP, Vancouver, Canada - plant20 | ecosystem: Engineered > WWTP > Wastewater > Unclassified | place: Canada: Vancouver, British...
GTCCTAAATAATGAAAGTAATTAAAATATGAAGGTATTATTTTAAAAATATTGAAAATCAGATATAGTTGCTGGTAAATGACTTAATGCTGTTAAAGAATTAAGGGTGTATCTTTTATAATTTAAAAAATCGCATTTAGATTTTTTTAAATAAGGCAATTTAATTGTTGTAATATTTATTCTTAATTTCTATAATTTATTCTTTAAGGAGCTTTTATTGGCAATCATATAATAATAAAATTAATAAAATAAAATTTTTAGCATAGGTAGGGAAAATTATGCGAATTCCTCAGGGTACAATAGTTGCAATGCTTACACCTTTTGATAATGATGGGAAGATAAATGAGATTGAAGTTAGAAAATTAGTAAACTTTTTAATTAGTAAAGGTGTCGATGGTATTTTTCCTGTTTCATCTTGTGGCGAATACACACACCTTGACATGTCAGAAAGAAAATTTTTAATAGATATTGTGGTAGATGAAGCAAGAGGTAGGGTTGATATAATACCTGGCTCTGGTGCTACTTGCTATCACCAATCAATTGAAATTGCAAATTATGCAAAAGCTCGAGGCTGTGCAGGTGTAGTTCTTCATGGACCTTATTTTTTTAAGAATACTGAGGAAGTTGTAGAAGGGCATCTTAGAAAAGTGGCTGAATCTGTTGATATCCCAATATTTTTATATAATATACCAGCTTTTGCTAATGAGGTTACTCCAGCAATGGCTGAAAGGCTTTGTGCACTTCCTAACGTAGTCGGTATAAAAGATTCTTCTGGGAATATGGTTAATGTGATGAACTTACTAGAAATGACTCGCAAAGTAAACCCAAATTTTAAAGTACTGGTTGGTGCTGAAGAGATTTTTCTGCCAGCTTTATTAATGGGTGGCAAGGGATGCATGACAGCAACTGCTGGAATAATGCCTGAATTTATGGTTGGAATTTACAGGGCTTGCATGGAAGGAAATATAAATTTGGCATATAATCTTCAATTTGCAATTCTACCCTTAATAAGGGAGATGAAGTCAGTTAATTTCCCTCAGGGATTTAAAGAGGCAATGTCAATAAGAGGCATTGAAATGGGGCCCCCAAAGATGAATTACCCACCTCCAGCTTTAGCAAAAATTGCTGATCTTAAAGAAAGGCTTAGAATTGAAATGGCTTCTTTGCTTAATTCTTATTTTCCTCAAAGTGAATTAAGATATAATCCGGTAGACTTACCATTAAAGTCAAAATATCAATACCCATCAGCGTATGTTGAGGCAAAAAATGCGAAAAAGTTTTTTGATTGTGAAATGTGTGGTATGTGTGAGGGGGATAGAGTGGCTTTAGAATGCTTGAAAATAAATATGGGAGATAAAGAAAATATTGTAACTAGTTCTAATAATAATCAAATTAGCGAAAGCGATATAGAGAAAATAGTGTCCGAAGTCGTAAAAAGGGTTATGAAAGAAAGCTCCTAGTATCTACTTCTATTAGGCTACATGGAAATAAAGTCTAAATATGTTTTAATTAAAAAAGTGTATCAAGGGTATGCTTTAGGTAAAAATGTTTTGTGCAAGAAAGGCATATAAAAGGGCATATCAAGTATCACTATTAAGTATCAAAAAGGTGTATTAAAGAAGGAGTAATACGAGTATGAAAAAGCAGCAGGTTATTCCAGTAATATCAATACAGGGTCAGAACTGTACTGGGTGTGTGACTTCCACCTTATGTGCAGAATACCCAGCTATAAAAAACATACTTCTATCTGATATTATACCTGGGGTCAAACTTGACTTTGTTTTCCACCCTAACCTAATGACTGCTAGTGGAAACCTAGCAGTGGAGATGTTGGAGCAGGCACAAGGACAAAAAGATTATGTGCTGATTGTGGATGGAGCAATCCCTATCAAGGATAATGGCATTTACTGTGCCACTGGAGAAAAAGAAGGCAAAAAGTACACTATATTAGATGAGGTGTTAGCCCTAACTGAAAATGCTTTTCTAGTTATAGCGTTGGGCACCTGTGCTGCCTTTGGGGGAATAGCAGCAGCTAGTCCTAATCCTACTAAAGCTCAAAGTTTAGGAGACGTATTTTTAACTCATAAAATAAACAAACCTCTTATAAACATACCTGGTTGCCCTCCTCACCCCGACTGGCTGTTTGGGTCTATCGAGGAAATACTGCTAAATGGTTTTGAAAATGTAAATCTAGATGACTTTGGACGTCCCAAAACATTTTACGGAAAGCTTATACATGAACAATGCCCGAACCGAGCTTACTTCGATGAAGGTAAATTTGCTAAAAAATTAGGAGACGAAGGCTGTTTATATGAATTAGGATGTAAGGGCCCCATTACCTATGCTGACTGTCCTATAAGGCATAGGAACGGCAAAACTAACTGGGTTATTGGGAGTGGGGCACCTTGCAACGGATGCACGCAACCTGAATTTCCTGATTTTTTGGGTGATTTTTACGAAAAGATAATAGACGTTCAAGTTCCAGTTAATGAAAGAAAATAAGATCAAAAAACATATAAAACTCTTTGCAGGAGGTTAAGATAGTGAAAAAAATTGTTATACATCCGATTACAAGAATAGAAGGCCATCTTAAAGTTGAAGCTATTGTAGAGAATGGAATAGTAAAGGATGCCAATATAAGCGGCACTATGTTCAGAGGTATAGAGATTATGTTATTAGGAAGGGACCCCAGGGATGCGATAGTAATCACCCAGAGAATTTGTGGGGTATGTCCCGAACCTCATGCTTGTGCATCAGTCAAAGCTGTGGAGCAGTTTGTAGGTTTATCAGATTCTATTACGCCCAATGGTATACTTCTAAGAAACCTTATTCTAGCTACTAGAACTATAGCTGACCATATACTTCACTTCTATATTTTAAGTGGCCCAGATTATGTAGATCCTGCTAGAGTAGCTAACTACGATGGGGATGATAAGGACCTTAGTGTGCTTAAAAGTTTCCTTGAGCAAGGTTATTCCAAACCTTTCCTTCCTCGAGATAATATAGACTACAAACTGGATGACAAAACCAACCGAGAAGTAGTAAGCCATTATCTTAAAGCACTTGATATTTACAGAAAAGCTCAGGAAGCTGCAACTATTTTCGGAGGAAAGTGGCCTCATGATGCAGCTATAGTAGCTGGTGGGGTGTCACAAAAGGTAACCGCTGACCTTACCACTCAGTTTATGTGGAGAATGAAAGAGATTGCTGATTTTGTTAAAAATATCTATATTCCGGATGTTATAGAGGTAGCTAAGGCATACAGCGAATATCTAACTTTAGGAAAGGGATGTGCTAATCTTTTAGCTTATGACGGCTATTTAGTAGAAGGTAAACCTTTATTGAATGGGGGACTTATAACTGATATAGATAAGTACAGCGAGATAGATATCAAAAACATCACTGAAGATGTTACAAGTAGCTGGTATGATGGTGATCCAGTTTACCCCATAGAAGAAAAAACTAATCCTAGTGCAAAAAAAGGACAAGCTTACTCATGGATAAAATCACCCCGGTATAAGGGAGAAGTATTTGAGGTAGGTCCACTAGCTAGTATACTAGCCACTTACTTGACTAATTCAAATGCAAGGGTTACTGAACTTGTGGATAGCTCACTAGCTCAAATTGGAGGCAACATCTTCAACATGTACTCTATAATCGGAAGGCATCTAGCTAGAGCTCTAGAGGCTGAAATATTAGTTGAAGAGGCAGTAAATTGGATAGAATCACTTAAGCCTGGAGAACCTACTACCACTGAGTATAATTCTCCTAAAGATGCAGATGGTGAGGGTATAGGTCTAGTGGCAGCTCCTAGGGGAGCTTTAGGACACTGGCTTAAGGTAGAGAAAGGCAGAATTTCTAACTACCAGGTAATTACTCCTACTGCTTGGAATGCTTCTCCTAAGGATAAGGATGAGCAACCCGGCCCTTATGAGCAGGCTATAATTGGGTTGAAAGTGAGCGAAAGCCAAGCTCCAGTGGAAATTTTAAGAGCAATAAGAAGCTTTGATCCTTGTACTGCCTGTGCTGTTCACTTATCTACTCCTAAAGGAGACCTTTTAGGGAAATACAAAGTGGTATAAAAGTTTAGAGATTTACGGAGGAGGCCTTTATGATATTAACTGAATTTAAACCGGTTGAAGAGATATTGGAAAAACTGGGCGCAGAAAAAAAGATTTTTATTTTAGGATGTGGAGGATGCCCAGAAGGAGCTGAGACTGGTGGTAAAAAAGTTTTAAATGAAATGAAAGATACATTGGAGCAAAAGGGGCTTGAGATAACTGGCTTAATTGAGATAGATTTTTTATGCCAAAAGTCTTTGATAAGATCTAGAATTAAGCCTAGAAAAGAAGAAATCAATGCTGCTGATTCTATTTTGGTTTTTTCATGCGGACTGGGAGTCCAAGCTTCGGCAGAAGTAATGGATAAAGTGTGCCATCCTGCTCTAAATACTATAACTTTTGGTGGTATTACAGGGATGTGGCAGGGAAAGGAAAGATGTGATACCTGTGGTAACTGCATTTTGGATTTGACTGGAGGTATTTGTCCTTATACTGCTTGTCCAAAAGCATTAGAAAACGGAGCTTGTGCTGGGCAGAGTAATGATAAGTGTGAAACGGACCCTGAAAGAGATTGTGGTTGGGTACTTATTTACAATAACCTTAAAAGGATAGGGAAATTGGAACTGCTTGACAAGTTTATTCCTCCCCGGGATTACCGTAAAGAATTACCTACTGCAAAACTAAGAAATTCAAAACTATGGGCTTACGACGAGGAGGTAGCAGAGTGAATAATACACAACAAGCTTATCTTTCAAAACTACAGAGAAAACTTGATGAAGGCAAATTTGCAATAACTTGTGAGATTGGTCCCCCAAAGGGGGCAGACCAGGAAGAAATAAAAGAATCAGCTAGTTATCTAAAAGATTTAGCAGATGGTATAAACGTAACTGATCTTCAAAGTTCTGTAATGAGGATGGGTTCCCTTACCACTTGTACCCTGCTTAAACAATGGGGATATGAACCTGTATTACAGATGACTACCAGGGATCGCAATAGGCTAATGATACAGTCTGATTTGCTAAGTGCTTATGTTATGGGGATAAGGAATGTTTTAGCCCTAACTGGAGATTACACCAACATTGGAGACCATCCTCAAACTAAACCAGTATATGATTTGGATTCTGTGCAATTATTGTGGACTATAAAAACACTTGAAGAGGGGAAAGACTTAGTTGGAAATGATCTTACTTGCAGCCCTCAATTCTTTAAAGGAGCTGTAGTAAATCCAGGAGCAGATAGCGAAGCGGCCTACGAACTACAGATTATAAAGATGAAGAAGAAGATAAGAATGGGAGCTCAGTTCTTCCAAACCCAGGCTATTTTTGATGCCGAGATGTTTAAAAGGTTTATGGACAGAATGGAGAAAGAAAAAATTGATGTTCCTATACTGGCTGGCATTATACTTTTAAAATCTAAGGGTATGGCGAATTACATGAATAAATTTGTGCCTGGGGTATTTGTTCCTGACAACCTTATAGAAAGAATGGATAAGACCGATGATAAAGTAGCTACTTGTATAGAAATTGCTTCTGAGCTTATAAATGAGGTTAAGCCCTATTGCTCAGGGGTACATATACAAGCCTTGGGATGGGAAAAACACATACCCTCAATAGTTGCAAATATAAGATAGAATGATGGAAGAAAAAATTAAGACAGTTGTACTAGGTGTCGGGAATATACTACTTGGTGATGAGGGAATCGGGATTCATGCCATAAAAAAATTAAAAAGCATAAAACTTCCTTCTTCAGTTCTACTAATTGATGGCTTTACCGCTGGTTTTAAACTACTTACACTCTTTGAACGGTATAGCTGTTGCAGGTTTATTATAATTGATGCTATTGAGCTAGAATCTAACTATCCTAAAGGACAGCTTTTTCAAATACCCTTAGATGATTTTTACGACCTAAATCAGCCTGATTGTCATAATAATGTATTTTTATCTTTTCATCAGACCGCAGTCATAGATGTGCTAAATCTGTTTTATTTTACTAGTAAAATAAAAATAAAGGGATACTTTATTGGAGTTAATATTTTTGAAAGTAGCAATCATACCTTAAGTTTTTCCATGGAGTTAAGTAAAGAGATAGAAGAGTCTTTGGATAAAATTATGGACGTAGCAAAGAGTCTTCTTTAGTTTATTTTTTGGCTTCTTAAGTAATTCTACAACCTTATTTCTTTTGTTTGTAAGCATCTAAAATTTCGTGATAGTAATAAAAACAAAACTTTAAGAGCTAGGATGAGTTACCTTTAAGAAAACCATTTGAAGGCGAAGCGGGCATGGTTCCTCTCGTTAGAGAGGAGAGCTTAAGCCTGAAACTTGAGCAAGCTTTCCCTCGCCGGGGAAAAGCTTGCGTGTTTTCTTAAATAACTCATCCTAATCAAATAATTTATCTTCATCACAGAATTTCAGATGCTTACCTTTTTTATTCCTTGCTTGTTTTAATTGGACGTTTTAAAATTAGTTATTAGTTAAAAGTTAAAAATAATCTCATTATATTTATCTTATTATATGAGCTAGAGGAAGGGTATGGAGAATTTTAAGAATCTGTTAGAGATTATTAAAAAAAGAAAAAGCATTAGAGGATATTTAAATAAAGAAGTTGAGAAGGAAAAAATTGATTATATTCTTGAAGCTTTTAGGCTAGCTCCTTCAGCAAGGAATTTACAGCCTTGGAAAGTTATTATCGTTGATGATAAAACATTAATTAACAAATTAGTGATAGCTTGTAAAAATCAAACATTTATAGGCGAAGCACCTATAGTATTAGTGGCTTGTGCTATTGAAAAAGAAGCTTATGGAACCATGGGGGGTTATTTTAACAGTTATCCTGTAGACATAGGAATAGCTTTTGAGCATTTAATTTTGGCAGCTACTGAACAAGATTTAGGCACTTGCTGGATTGGTGCTTTTTATGAAAACGAGGTGAAAAAGATATTGGGTGTCCCTGAAGATGTAAGAGTGGTGGCACTGACTCCACTAGGCTATCCTAATGATAGTGGGAGAGACAGGCCAAGAAAACCAATTAAGGAAATTATTTCACACAATAAATATTAATACTAATATTTATTAACTTTTATTTTTAAAATGCAAATAAATTATAATGGAATTAATAGTAACCCATCTTGCTTCTGATTTCGATTCTTTTGCTGGCATGGTTGCAGCAAAAAAAATTTTCCCAAATGCTGAAATAATTTTACCTTCTTCAATAAATCAAAATGTAAGAGAATTTATTACCCTACATAAAGATAACCTTCCTCAGTTCAAAGAAATCTCAGAGATTGATCTTGATAAGGTAAAAAGGATTATAATTATTGATACTAAGATAGCAAATCGCCTTGGACCTGTAAAAAAAATGATTTCCGATGATAGAATTGAAAAAATCACTATAGACCATCATCAGAAATCAAAGGAAGATATAAGAAATGCAAAAGATTATTTTAAAAATGTCGGTTCCACCACTACTATTATTGTCCAAGAGATAATTAAAAGAAATATTCCCATATCTCAATTCGAGGCAACTCTATTTGCTCTAGGTGTATATGAAGATACCGGTAATTTTACTTATCCAAATGTGTCTTTTGAAGATTTAGATGTTGTTTCCTTTTTGTTAAAAAGTGGGGCTAATTTATATGTGATTTCAAAGTTTTTGAATTTAGCATTAACTCAAGATCAACATAATTTACTTGAAAAACTTATATTGAATTCAAAAGAAATAAATATTAATGAAAAAAAAGTTCTAATATCTTTTGCAGAATCTGAGAGCTATGTTGAAGGTTTATCAGTGTTAACTAGAAAGCTTGCTTTAATAGAAGATCAAGATATTGTTTTTTGTTGGGTTAAAATGAAAGATAAAATATATTTAGTTGGCAGGAGCGATGATATTAGTGTTAATGTCTCAAAAATTCTTGCACCTTTAGGAGGAGGAGGTCATAAACTTGCATCTTCAGCAGTTATAAAGGATAAAACAATATCTGAAGTTGAAAAAAACTTAATTGAATCTCTAGAGATAAATATTAAAAAGCCAATTTTAGCTAGAGACATAATGACCTACCCAGTTAAAGTTATAGATGAAGATTCAAGTATAATGAAAGCAAATGAATTGCTTAAAAAATACGGGCATTCAGGTATTCCAATAGTAAACTCAAGAGGGATTCTTACAGGAATACTTACAAGAAAAGATGCGGACAAAGCAATCAAACACGGTCTTTCTCATGCCCCTGTAAAAGGGTTTAAATCAGGTGAGCTAATTACTGCCGGACCTAATTCAACCATAGATGAGATACAGCGCTTGATGATTGAAAATAGTATTGGAAGAATTCCTATTGTTTCAAAAAATAAAATATTGGGCATAATTACAAGAAAAGACTTACTCAGAGTTTTAAATTACTATGATTCTAAGCCCAAGCAATATTCGAGAAAATTAGATTCTAATTTTAAAAGCCCAAAGTTATCAAATGTTAATTATGATGAAATTGATGTTATAGAAATAATCAAAAAACTTTTTCCGGATGAAGTTTTAAAAACTCTATATATTATTTCAAATCAAGCTAAGGAAATGAAATATAGAGCTTATTTAGTTGGAGGAATGGTTAGAGATATTCTTTTAAATAAACCCAATTTAGATATAGATATTGTAGTGGAAGGCGATGGAGTTAAATTTGCAAGTATGCTTGCACCTAAATTAAATGCTAAAATATGGACTCATAAGAAATTTAAGACCAGTGTAATTGTCCTTCCTAATGAAAAGCATATAGATATTGCTACTGCCAGAGTTGAATCTTATGACAAGCCAGCAGCACTTCCTAATGTTGAAAAAGGTTCAATAAGACAAGATCTTTACAGAAGAGATTTTACAATTAACTCTATGGCTATTTCTCTAAATAAAGAAAACTTTGGAAAATTAATAGATTATTTTGGTGGAAGAAGAGATTTAAAGCAAAAAAAGATAAGAGTAATGCATAAATTAAGTTTCGTAGAAGATCCAACAAGAATTTTTAGGGCAGTAAGGTTTGAACAACGATTTGGATTTAAAATAGATAAGCAAACTGAGAGTCTTATAGAACATGCAATAAAAAATGACATTATTACAAAATTAACAGGTGTTAGAATTAGAGATGAATTAATTAGTATAGTTGAGGAGGAAAATCCATGGAAGCCTCTCAAAAGGCTTAGTCAATATAATGCTCTTCAAAAGATTAAAATTGATATTGATATTGATAAAAAATTTCAGAATATGCTTAGAAGAGTTACTAATAATTATAACAATATAAAGATATATTATGGTAAAGAATTAAGAAAATATAGACTTATCTTCTCCCTTTTACTTTCAAATCTTTCAAAAGAAGAAATAATTTTATGGTGTAGTGAAATGAAAGTAAAAAAACGTGATACAGAGATAATTTTAAGCTGTATATTTAATAAAGATAAAATTCTAGAAAAATTAAGCAATAAAAAGCTAAGTAATTCAGAATTATACGAAATACTAGCCCCTATCCCACCTGAATTACTTGTTATACTTGCAAGCTATAGCAAAAAAATTAAAAATAAGGTTTTAAGGTTTATTGTGTATTTAAAAGATATAAAACTTTCTATAGACGGTTACGACCTTTTAAAAATAGGCTTTAAACCTTCAGCCGAAATCGGAAAAGCTTTAAAAACACTTCTTTTACTCAAGCTTGATAATAAATTATCAAATAAGCAAGAAGAAATTGAATATGCTAAAAAAATTTTATCTAATTTTCGAAGCTAAAATTGCGGCCCCAAGAGCACCTGTAATCTGAGGTTCAAGCGGAATATTAAGTTTAACTTTAAGTTTTTCCTCCAGAGCTCCTACTACACCTTTATTTTTTGCAACCCCTCCCGTAAGACATATTGGTTCTTCTATGCCAATCCTTGAAACCATTGAAATTAATCTGTCTGCTATAGAATAAACTAGCCCTTTTATTATTTTGTTTTTATCAACCCCATGCCCTATAAGTGATACTATTTCAGATTCTGCAAAGACTGTACATGTTGAAGTAATTTCAACTTTTTCTTTTGTTTCTAAAAATATTTTACCAAAATTTTTAAGATCTATTTCAAGTGCTTTTGCCATTACCTCAAGAAATCGTCCTGTTCCAGCTGCACATTTATCATTCATTAGAAAATCTATTGGTTTTTTTGATATATTATCTATTCTAATTACTTTTGAATCTTGGCCTCCAATATCTATAATTGTTTTTATGTCTGGGAAAATTGAAATTACGCCAATGGAATGACAAGATATTTCAGTTATATCCTTATTTGCAAAATTTACATTCTTTCTACCATAACCTGTTGATACTATTGATTGTATCTCATCTTCATTAATACCTGCCTTCTTAAGTGCCTCTTTAAATGTATTTATTATCGTTGTATTAATATCTGAACTCGTTTTATTTATGATATAAGAAAGTATTTCAAATTTATTTTCTGGTTTTGTTCCTAGAATTAATACTTCTGTTGAAACAGAGCCTATATCAATTCCACAAGTAATCATAAAACCTCACTAGCATAAAACTAAACTTTAATCAAATCTTTAAGAAAATATTAAAAATAATTTTACCAAAATACATAGATATAGAGATAATAATTTATTAATGATTTATATAGAATTAATAATTTCAGCAAATCCCTCCACTCTTGTTTTTGTTTGTCCTACTGAAGCATTATTTTTATCTACACAATCACCATCTAAATTAAGTAGTGGAATACTTTTCTTTGTAAGTTCGTCTTTTAATATTTTTGCAATTCCATTGCTTTGTCTGCAACCCCAATGGGAAAACATTATTACTCCATCAATTTTATAATCATCTGCTATTTTTAATATTGTGTTTAATCTATTTCTCCCATCTCCACGTAATGGATTTGAAAGCATTTTATCTGCAAGTCCTAAAAATGGCTCGTTTACATCAATTTCATTCCAATAAACATGGGTAAATTCTTCACTAACTACTCTACAATTGTAATTTTCCAGTATAACAAAAATCTCATTTGGATAGTAAGGTTTTAAGTGAAGCCAAAGGATTTTTTTCATCTTTTTTGTGCTAGTTTGATTTTTTTGTTTATCTTGAAATTCTTGAGCCATAATCTTATATAAGTTTGCTGATTGCTTTGTACCACAAAGTCCGAAAAATGGAAGTATATAATTTAGACCATTATAATAAATAGGATAATCAAATAACTCTTTTCTTATTGTATTAACTTTTAATGCTTGTTTTCTAAATTCATTTGAGTAATTTATCGATTTTTTAAGATCCTCAATGCTTGGTTTACTTTTAATCTTGGCTGATACATCATAAAAAATATCTTCAAGTTGACTAGCAAGATATTTTATTGACGACTTATCGTTATTATAAGGAACATCTATAAAATAAAAATTATCTTTTAAGTTATATTTTTTAGCCATTGCTTCAAAAGATTTACATGCAGCATCACAAGCAAGATTAGTAGAGAAAATAAAATTTGGTTTTGGAAATAAGTCTAGTATTGTTGCACCAGTAGCGCTTCGATGAAAAGTACAAAGATCAGCTTGATACCAATTCTTTGCAGCTGACGTAAGTGTTTGGTTGCTAATTCCTAATCCAGCAGTAAAGCCTCCCATTACTTCAGGGAGTAACGGTTTTAATCCCATTCCATTTAGAAGTTCATATGGAATGAAAAGTGAACCATAAGCAATTGGATATTTTCCACTATATAATTCTTTCATATATTGAAGAGTATAAAAATTTAAATATTTATCAGTTATGGATTTAAAACTAAGTCCATAAAGAGAAAGAATAATCGGGTTTGCAATAAAATATAATAAATATTTTATATTTTTTACGTTAAGGTTATTTTGAATATTATCAAGTATTTTATTTTTTATAAACCCTATGTTCATTTGCAACAATTTTAGTTTTAGTAATTAAAGCTAAGCATCTCGATAAAAGCCTCAACCCTTGTTTTTAATTGTCCAAGTGAGGACTTTCCATATTCTAAATCAAGAAATAAACAAGGTATGTTTATTGCATTTAATTCTAATTTTAATGTTGGGTAAAAATACAGAGCATTATCACAGAATTTTAAACTTATAAAGATAACCCCATCAATCTGGTTTGAACTGATTTGATCTTTAATTTGACTGACTTTTTCATTTAAGTTTAGCATTCTAAAGCAAGAAGGTTTTAAGATATAAGATTTTGCAATAGCACTTAATATTTTATCTTCTTGTTTTTTTTGTTTATCTTGCTTAACTTCTTGTTGGTTTTTCCACTCATTGTTATCTAATAAATTATCTATATCTATCTTTATATTAAAATACCTATAACTTATACATAAATCATTTGCAATTAATTTTATGTTTAAATTATTAAATATTTCCCATAGATTATTATCATTTATGTAATTTCCAACTAGCATTATTTTTAAAGGTCTGTTGGGCGGTTTAGGATTTTTTGATGGCACACTTTCTTTATTTCTAATATAATCTAGATAACCCCCTAATTCATAATTAAAAACATCAATATCAGAGCTAAAAGAAAGATTTAATATATTAAAATAATTAAAAGTATTTAATAAATTTTTATTTTCTTTCTCATAAAAATTAGTTAGCTCTAATAGAAGTTTTCTTTTTTCATTAACCTTTTTAACTGAGCTTTGTAAAGAAGAATTATTTTTAAAAGAATTATTACTTTTTTGTTTAATAAACCCATACAGATTTTTTAACCTATTAGTAAAAAAATCGATTGATTTTGGGCTATTTTCTTTTGGAATATCCAAAATAAAACTTGGAAGATTGTTCTCATAATAATTAACTAAATCCCTAAGTCTTCTAATGCCGTCACAGGAATTTGCCAGCACCACAGCTTTGAACTTATTACTTTCTTGGTGAATTTCTTCCCACACAGCTTTTACATATGGGCAAAAATTTGTTGGAAGATACTTATCGGCAAGGTTGCTTTCATTATTACCTTTAATTCTTATAGCTTTTAAGCCAGTGGATATTAGTATTTCCTCAGGTATATAACTACAAGTATAGCCAATATAATCGGATTTGTTGTTTATATTTTTAGTTAACTTTATTGAATTTTTAAAAAACTTCTCAAGCATTTTTAAATTGCTATAAATCAAATTATTTTTTAAAATTTATCATGAAAATTTACTTACATGTATTGTTAGCAAGTTATATTAACTTAAAGGCCTAATTGAAAGTTTTTCTTGTCAATATCTTAAGCATGCATATTTATAATATTTATAAACAAGTTATAGTCTAATATTTTTATATAACTTTAATATTTTATAAGTTTTTTAAAATCTAATAAATGGAAATTCTAAGTAATTTTAGATAGTTGTAAACACAAATCTTAAATAGTGTATACTATTGCTATTATACTATTACTATTTATTACTATTGATTTTAAATTTTAAGTAATTTAAATTATCATATTATACTTGTTAGGTGATAATTATTTAATGTGTTTGAATGTATCGTATAGCTAGGCTAAGTTGTTATTAAAATTAGTATACATTAAAATCATTAAATTTTTTAATAACCCAGGATTTAATTGGAGATAAAATTGAGTGTTAAATTATTTTTAGTAAGACATGGTAAAACAAAATGGAATTCTGAAGGTAGGTATCAAGGAAGCAGTAATACTGGTTTAACTCGTGAAGGAATTTTACAAGCAAAGCTTGCAGCAAAATATCTTTCAAAAGTGAATTTTTCAAATATGTATTCAAGCCCTATTGGCCGAGCTGTTGAAACTTCTGAGATTTTCAAGAAGGTTTTAAAAAGAGAGTATATGGTGAAAGAAAATCTTAGAGAGTTAGATTTTGGGGAGTGGGAAGGCTTAAAGTTTGGAGAAATTAATGAAAGATATCATGATAGTTATCAAAATTGGTTAAAAGATCCATATAATAACCCGCCAACTGGTGGGGAAAGTTTATTTGCTGTTACAGAGAGAGCGTTAAAGGGGATAGACGAAATACTTAATGAAAATCCTGATGACAGTGATATATTAGTAATTACACATGGTGGTTTAATTATTTCCCTGCTTGTATACTGGCTAAAAATTCCTCCAGAAAGATGGAGTTCAATCATTCAAAGTCATGGGGCAATAAATATTGTTTTCTTAGACCAAGGCTTTCCATATGTCTCACAAATTAATTTTACAGGTCATTTATATAAATATTATAGCGACACTTCTGATAAAGTAATTCAAGATTACAAAAAAGTTAGAGACATACCGGTAAAAAACTAGCAAAAACTAACATAAAACTTTGATGTTTTCTTTGAGCTGTTTCTAAAAGAGGTATTTTAACAATATATCTTATTTAGTTAATAAAATTAGTTAATGAAATTAGTCTAATTCATGCCAGCCGCATATCATAGTTCCAGGTCCTGTATGGCCTGCAACAACAAGAGAGGTCATTGTAACCATTGGCACTTCAATTTCAAGTTCTTCAAGCTCTTTTTTTAATTTCTGAGCTTGATTTTCAATATCGCCATGGGAAATAAAAGCCCTCAGCTTTTTTTGACTTCTTTTTTTAAATCTTTCCATAATTTTTAAGATTGCACTAATTTCATCTTGAGCCTTAACAATTCCCCCAGAGGTAGCTTGCCCATCTCTTATTCTTATAATAGGCTGAAATCCCCATTTTTTTATTCTTCTTATCCATTCACCTGCCGTTTTTGATACTCTTCCCGAAGCTACTACCCACTTAGGATCTTGAAAGAATGCAATTACTTTTACTTTTGGTTTTAATTTATTTAATTCATTTAAAATATCATTTATTTCCATGCCTTGATCTATAAGTTCTTTTGCTCTTAATACAAAAAGTCCTTCTCCACTTGTTCCAGAAAAACTATCAAATATAAAGATTCGCTCTTTTTCTTTTAGTAAATTTCTCATTTGAAATGCTCCATTGATAGCACCTGAGAATTTATGTGAAACTGCAATATATAAAACTTTATCATATTTCTCAAGCTGTGTTTCAAAAGCTTTTTTAAAACCAGCCAAATTTGATAAAGCTGTTTTAACTACTACTTTTTTGCCTTGCTTATCTGCTTCTCTCATCTTATCGAAGATATTTTCTCCAGGAATTTCTTCTATATTAAAGTACGGCCAATTAACTTCTGCTTTTACTATCTCAACTTGATTTTCTTTTGCCCATTCATCAGAAATTTCAGAAGCTTCATCAGTAACAAGACCAATTGATTCTTTAGCCATGATTTCTCCTTTCTTATGTAAAATAAGTACTATCTTATTATAGAAAAAATTTTATAAATTATACCATAGTTTGAAACTTAAGTGGTATATAAAGTTAAAAATTTGTTTAAAAATAAGTAAATTAATTACTGCTAACAAATTATTATAAGCATCTAAAATTCCATAATAAAGATAAATTATTTGGCTAGGATGAGTTACTTTAAGAAAACACTCAAAGCTTTTCCCTTGCGAGGAGAAGCTTGCTTAAAATTTTAAGGCTTTAGCTCTCCTCTTAAAAGAGGAACCATGCCCGCTTCGCCTTCAAATGGTTTTCTTAAGTAATTTATCCTAGCCCTTAAAGTTTTGTTTTTATTACTATCGTGGAATTTTAGATGCTTATGATAATTTTATTTGTTGCCAATTTTAAATAAATGTTATAATATCTTCGTTTGGTATTTTATTGTTTTTGAGTTACAAACTTAAAATTCTATAACAATAATACCTTTCTGCTCTATTAAATTAGAGCCTAATAAAATATATTAGTCCATAGGGGGTATTAATTTTGAGAAATTATGAATTAATGTTGATTTTTAATGCTTCTTTAGATGAAAAAGCTATTGAAGATGAGTGCCAGAAAATTTTTTCAATTATTGAAAAAGGTAATGGAAAAATCACTAATTCTACAAATTGGGGAGTCAAAAAACTTGCTTACCCAATAAAGCATAATGAAAATGGGTATTATTTTATCATTAATTTTGAAGCAAATGATAAAATAATTAGGGAAATAGATAGGGTAAACAAGATTAATGATAAAATCCTAAGGCATCTTATAGTCAAAGACGAAAAAGGCTTAAAGGAATAATCTTCTTTATCATCAAAACTCAAGAGGGTGGATTTATGTCTTCAAATTCTTTTTTTATGGTATTAAGCGGAAATTTAACTAGAGACCCTGAACTGAGATTTACTCCGTCAGGTAGTCCCGTTGCTAATTTCAATATTGCCGTTAACAAAAATTATCAAGATAAAAAAACAATGGAGTGGATTGAAAATACTGAATTTTATCGCATAATTACTTGGTTTAAGCTTGCAGAGAATTGCGCAGAAAGCTTAAAAAAGGGTGATAAAGTTGTGGTTATCGGCAGGAAGCTTTCAGCAAGTGCATTTGAAAAAGATGGGCAACAAAGAGCAACTTTAGAATTAACCGCAAGTATTGTTGCTCCAAGTCTTGAATTTGCAACTTGTGAGATTAAAAAGAATCCCAAGTCTGAATTTACTGGGGTATACTCTGAAAAGCCAGATGGAGGTGCAGGGGATATTGATTTTACAAATGATGATATCCCATTTTGATTAATTTTAAATATTTTTTTAATTAAACCTAAATTTAAGCTGTTTAGGTTAATTTGTATTGTTAGTAAATAATGTAGTTTAATTCTTAAAAATTAGTTTTTTAATAAAGGAGGATATTGAAATTGGGTAGGAAAAAGAGAAAAGAAGAAAGAACCATTAAAGATACAAAACAAAGTTTATTGAATTTAAGGCAAAGAAGGAGATATTGTTATTTTTGTAGAGAAAATATAGTTTTTATTGATTATAAGGATGTCTCGATGCTTAGAAAATTTGTATCAGATAAGGGTAAAATAAGACCGAGAAGGTCTACTGGTAATTGTGTCCAACATCAAAAGAAAATTGCGAAAGCAATAAAAAGAGCAAGAGAAATGGCGTTAATGTCTTATTTTTTGCGATAAGAAAAATTAAAGGATTTTAGTTATTATGCTGCCCTTTGAGAATTTAAATAATTTAAATCAACAAAAAAGTAATTTCCTCAGGATGATCTTACTTTCAATTTTAGCTTTTGTTACTTTAATTATTAGCATGTTTATCCCAGTAGTCTTAGTTGTAAGTTTAGCGATTATAACTATCCCGTCAGTAAAATTAATGCTTGAAGGTAGGATGTGGGAAAGTATTTTTTGTTCTGTGATCGGTAGTTCGGTTCTATTTTTTGTTGATTTTACGATTCCTGTGTTCTTTATGATTTTACTTGTCTGTACATCATTTATTTATTTATATAGTTTTAGAAGCTTTAAAAGCCCTTTTAAAATTATAGTTTTAAATAGCGTTGCTTTTATTTTCATAATTATTTTATATATACTAATACTCTCATTAATTACTCAGCAAAATATAGTAGTTGAATTTTTAGATAGCTATAAAAAGATTATCGATGATCTCCCTAATAATCCTTTAATTCAAAGATACGCTCAACTTATGGCAATAAGTAATGACCAAGTCAAGCAGCTTTTTGAGCAAAGTAGGGGCTTTTTAAATATGTTTCCTTATATTGTTCCAAGTTTTGTAATTTTTTTCATATTTGCTAGTAGCTTGTTAAATTATTACTGGAGTATATTAATTTTTAAAAAAAGTGGCTTAATGCTAAAAGAACTGCCTCTTTTTAAAACTTGGGATATTCCTTGGTACTATGTTATAGGGTTAATTATTGGTCTTATACTTGTTATAATACCTGATTTCAATAAGTCTTATGATTTTGTCTTTGATGTTGTTGGAATAAATCTTTTGGTAGTTTTTGGGATATTATATACAATTATAGGATTTGCAGTTTTATGGGGAATTTTTGATAGATTTAAAATGCCGGTTTCATGGAGAGTTTTAATAATAATATTGGTAAGTTTTTTTTCGATGTTCTTAATTATAATTCCAATTTTAGGTATTATAGATATATGGCTTAATTTTAGAAAATTAGAGAGACATTACTAAATCAGTTATATTTTAGTTAAGGAGGAGAGTTGAAGGTAATACTTACAAAAGATATTGAAAAATTAGGAAAATTTGGTGACATTATAAATGTAAAAGATGGTTATGCAAAAAATTATTTAATTCCTATAGGTAATGCATTGCCTGCCACGCCAGGTAATATTAAACAAGTTGAATTAGTTAAAAAATCAAAAATAAAAGCTGAGGCAAAAAATATTAAAGAAGCTAGCGAGATAGCACAGCAACTAGATGGAACAAAATTAATTTTTAAAGTTAAAACAAGCCCGGAAGGTAAATTATATGGTTCTATTACAAATAAAGATATAGCAGAAAAAATTCTATCATTTAAAAAAATAGAAATTGACCGAAAAAAAATTGAGATAGAAGATTCCTTAAGAGATATAGGTAGTTATGAGATTGAAATAAAACTTTATAAGGATATTAAGTGTAAAGTAATAGTTACAATTGAGCCTGATAAAAAACAGCCTCAGGAAGAAGTTGTAGAAGCTTAAAGAATAATATTTTAAGAATAATAGTTTTAATATTAAAAAGGCAATCTTAAGAAAACAATAAACTAAAAGTAGATGCAAGATAAAATTAAAAAGGCAGCTTTAAAAGAGACTTTAAATACTGGTAAGCTTGAAAGAATTCCCCCTTATAATCTTGAAGCAGAGGAATCACTTTTAGGGTCAATGCTTATTTCAAGAGAAGCAATAAGTGAAATTATCGAAATAGTAAACGAAGATGATTTTTATAGAAGCTCTAATAGTGAGATTTTCAAAGCTATAAAAGAATTATTTTCCAAGGGAGAACCCGTTGACCCCATTACATTAGCTGATTATTTAAAAAAAAAGAATTTACTTGATGATGTTGGTGGTAGAACGTTTTTACATTCTTTAATTTCAAATGTCCCGTTAGCTTCTAATGCTGTTTATTATGCCGAGATAGTTAAACATAACTCGGTTTTAAGAAATTTAATATATGCAGCCACTGAAATAGCTAAAATGGGTTACGAAGTCCCTGACGATTTAGTTTCAACTGTAGACAAAGCACAACAACTGATATTTTCTGTATCGCAAAATTTAAATTATAGTTCTAAAAATACCACTATAGCTCAAATAAAAGAAATTTTAACAGAAGTTTATGATCAAACTGTATTACTTGCAGAAAGAAAAACTGCAATTACAGGGGTATCTACAGGTTTTGTAGATTTAGATAAAATGACTTCTGGACTTCAAAATTCTGATTTAGTTGTTCTTGCTGCAAGGCCTGGTATGGGTAAAACCTCCTTAGCTTTATGCATCTCTAAAAATGCTAGTATAATTGGAAATATACCTGTTGCGATTTTTTCTTTGGAAATGTCAAAACAACAAGTTGCGCAAAGATTGCTATGCTCAGAGTCAAGGATTGATTTACAAAGAATAAGATCAGGTGATATTAGAGAACATGAGTGGCCTAAGCTAGGCCATGCTATTGAAAAGCTTTCAAAATCACAGATTTATGTTGATGATTCTGCTTTTCTTTCTGTAATGGATCTAAGAGCTCGATCAAGAATGTTGGTAAGTAAATATGGGTTAAAGTTAATAATTGTGGACTATTTACAGTTAATGCAATCTGGACTTAATTATAAAGAAAATAGGGTTCTTGAAATTACTGAAATTTCACGAAATTTAAAAGGTTTAGCAAGAGAACTTAGAATACCTATACTTGCTGTTTCTCAACTATCAAGAGAAGTAGAAAAAAGAGATAATAAAAGGCCTGTTTTGGCAGATTTAAGAGAATCAGGAGCAATTGAGCAGGATGCTGATTTGGTTTTATTCATATATAGGGATGATTACTATGATGAGAATAGTAAAGATGCAGGAACAGCTGAAATAATAATTGCAAAACATAGAAATGGCCCTACTGGTAAAGTAAATTTAAGATTTTCGAAAGAATATGCTTTATTTTTAAATTTAGATACTAAGCATGTAGAAAATGGCAACTAAAATTAAAGAAATTTAAGAGGTAATTTAAATGACTAATATTGTTTTAGTGGGTACACAATGGGGAGACGAAGGTAAAGGTAGAATAACAGATTTTTTATCAAATAAAGTTGATATGGTTGTTAGGTATCAGGGTGGAGATAATGCAGGACATACAGTTATTCTACAAGGCCAAGAGTTTAAGCTTCATTTAGTCCCCTCAGGAATATTATATCCATGGGTAACATGTGTTATAGGTAATGGGGTGGTCATAAATCCAGAAACCTTAATAACCGAAATAAATAATTTAGAAGAAAAAGGGATAAAAACAGATAATCTTAAGATTAGTTCTAACTGTCATTTAATTATGCCATATCATATTGCACTTGATAGCATATCTGAAAATAGTCTTGGTCCTTTAAAAATAGGCACAACAAAAAAGGGTATAGGACCAGTTTATGCTGATAAAGCTAGTAGATCTGGAATACGAGTTTGTGATCTTTTTGATAAAATATCTTTTAAACAAAAATTAAGCAATATTTTAAAAATAAAAAATGCTATTTTGAGTAAAGTGTATAATACCCAGACTTTTGATTTTGATAAGATATTTGATCAATATGAGAGCTACGCTGATGTTTTAAAAAAATATGTTGTAGATTCTGTACTTTTAATTAACCAAGCTATTGACGAAAAAAAGAATATTTTATTTGAAGGTGCACAAGGCACATTACTTGATATTGATCACGGAACTTATCCTTATGTGACTTCTTCTAATACTATTGCTGGAGGTGTTTTTTCTGGTTCAGGTATTGGACCAAAGAAAATCGATAAAGTTATAGGAATTGCTAAAGCTTATTGCACAAGAGTGGGATCAGGTGTTTTCCCAACAGAACAAAGTAACGAAATTGGGGATTATATCAGAAACAAGGGCGGTGAATATGGCACTACCACTGGTAGAGCAAGAAGATGTGGGTGGTTTGATTGCGTGATGATTAAATACTCAGCTATGATTAATTCTTTAGATAGCTTAGCTTTAACTAAGCTTGATGTTCTAACTGGCCTAGAAAAAGTAAAAATATGTATAAGTTACTTAATAGATGGTGAGGAATTTAAAATTCTTGCTCCAGACTGCGAGAAACTTGGCAAAGGCGACCCAATATATATGGAATTGGATGGCTGGGACGAGGATTTAACTAATATAAAAGATTTTAAGAATCTTCCTACAAATGCTAGAAAGTATATTGAAGTCTTGGAAGAGCTTGCAGGTATCCCAATTTCGATAATTAGTGTTGGTCCAGATAGAGATCAATTAATTGTTAGGGATGAATATTCAAAATAGAAATTTAATAAGTTAACTAAAATTATTTTTGAGAGGGATAAATGAAAGTTCTTGTTTTAGGTAGTGGTGGCAGAGAGCATTGCATAACCTGGAAAATTTCCAAAAGTAAAGATATAGAAAAAATATTTTGTTTACCTGGAAATGCTGGTATTTCTGAGATAGCTGAATGTGTGAATATCCCACTAACAACAGATAATTTCTTAAATATACAAAGGTTTATTGAAAAAAATAATATAGATCTTACTGTAGTTGGACCTGAAGCTCCTCTTGTAGATGGCATAGTAGATTTTTTAAGTTCAAGTGGCTATCTTGTTTTTGGGCCAAATAAGAAAGGTGCATTAATTGAAGGTAGTAAAGTATTTACAAAAAAACTAGCAATTAAATATGATATTCCAACTGCGAATGCAAATTTCTTTAAAAAAGAAGAATATAAATTAGCAAAATTATTTATTGAAGGTCTTGATGAGAACTCTTTTCCCTACGTAATAAAAGCTGACGGTCTCGCAGCTGGGAAAGGTGTAATTATATGTAATAATAAGAAAGATCTAGCCACCTGTATGGATGATTTTTTTATAAAAGAAAAATTTGGAAAATCAGGTGATGAAATCATAATTGAAGAATTTTTAGATGGTTTTGAAGTATCTGTTTTGTGTCTTTGTGATGGGAAAAGTTTGATACCAATGGACTTAGCTCAAGATTATAAAAAGATTTTTGATGGGGATACGGGTAAAAATACTGGTGGTATGGGAAGCTATAGTCCAGTTCCTTTTATTAGTGAAGTATTATATAAGAAAATTTTAAATAAAATAATATTCCCAACTTATGATGCCTTAAAGAAGGAGGGGATAGTTTACAAGGGGATACTTTATGGTGGAATTATTGTAAGTAATGGTGAACCCTATTTATTAGAATATAATTGTCGATTTGGCGATCCAGAAACGCAAGTAATACTTCCTAGATTAAAAAATGATTTATTAGAGTTACTACTGAAGTCTATAAATGGCGAGCTTGACAATAATATTGCTCTTGAATGGGAAGAGAGTAGGGCTGTTTGTATTGTTATTGCCTCTAATGGTTATCCAGAATCTTATTCAAAAGGTGATATTATTAATGGGCTAGATTGTTTAAGCAATAGAAAAAATATTTTTGTTTTCCATGCAGGCACAAAGAAAGTTAATGATAATATTGTTACTGATGGAGGCAGAGTTCTTAATGTTGTTGGTTTAGGAAATACTTTTAAAGAAGCAAGGGAAATTGCATATGGAGGAATTAAAATGATTAATTTTAATGGTATGCAATATAGGAATGATATTGCTTTAAAAGTCATAAATTTTTAGGGTAATAGAATGTAAATTAAATATAGTTAATTAAATAAAATATTAAAACCATATTTTTGGTAATGGAGTGGTGATAATTGGATAAAATAAATCTTGTTGCAATTGTTATGGGAAGTAATTCAGATGAAACAGTAATGAAAGGTTCTGAAGATATATTAAAAGATTTTGATATAAAATATGAGAAAATTCTAACTTCTGCTCACAGAATGCCTGATAAAACCGCTTTATTTGCAAAGAATTTAGAAGAAAGAGGCTTTGAAGTAGTAATAGCAGGTGCGGGTAAAGCTGCTCATTTGCCTGGGGTTATAGCTTCATATACAATTTTACCTGTGATAGGAGTTCCTATAAAAACTGATGACTTAGGAGGGCTGGATTCTTTATTATCAATAGTTCAAATGCCTACTGGGGTTCCTGTCGCAACCGTTGCTATTAATGGTGCAAAAAATGCCGCTATCCTTGCAGTAGAGATTTTAGCTTTAAAATATGAAATAATAAAGAAAAAATTATTGATTTATAGGGAAAAACTTAGGGATTAAGAGGCGATAATGGGAAAGAATGTAAAAATTAAAGTGCGAGGCTTTGGTTTTTACTATGGGGAATCAAAAGTTCTTACGGATGTTAACTTTGATATTATAGAGAATACAATTACTGCAATAATTGGGCCATCTGGTTGTGGAAAATCAACCTTACTTAGAACTTTTAATAGAATGAATGAACTAATAGGCAATGCTAGAATCGAAGGTAACATTATCATGGACAATAAAGATATTTATAAACCCGATGTTGATGTTGTTGATTTAAGAAAAAAAGTTGGTATGGTATTTCAAAGACCTAATCCTTTTCCCAAGACAGTTTATGATAATGTAGCTTATGGTCCAAGGCTTCATAAAAAATATTCAAAAATGGAATTAGACATGCTTGTTGAAGATAGTTTAAAAAGAGCAGCATTGTGGGATGAAGTAAAGAATAAGTTAAACAAAAATGCGCTTGAATTATCCGGCGGACAACAGCAGAGATTGTGTATTGCGAGAGTTCTTGCTGTGAATTCAGAAGTGCTATTAATGGACGAACCTGCCTCTGCGCTTGATCCAATTTCAACTCAAAAAATAGAAGATTTAATAACTGAGCTTAAGGAAAATTATACTATAATAATTGTAACTCACAATATGCAGCAAGCTGCAAGAGTTTCTCAAAAAACTGCTTTTCTTTTAATGGAAGAGCAAGGTGAACCTGCCAAGCTTATTGAGTACGATGACACCAAAAAAATATTTACACACCCTGGCGATAAAAGAACTGAAGACTATATTACTGGAAGATTTGGATAGCTAGTGTAGTTATAGTTAAGCAAATGATTAATATTAATAGTTGTAAGTCCATCTTTTAAATAGTGTAAATGATTAATAATTCTTAGCTATATTGTTTTTAAGACTCTACCCTATAAACAACTACGAATATCCTTTTTGACAATAACAGATTATTGCAATATAATACGTGAAAAATTTTTATAACCTATTTTTTAGCCGGAGAAGTTTTAATGAAAGAATATCGCATAACTCAAGAAGGATATGAAAAACTTTTACAAGATCTTGATTATTTAGTTAAAGTTAAAAGGAAAGAGATAGCCCAAAGACTTAAAGAAGCAAAAAATTCTGGTGGGGATCTTACTGAAAATTTAGAATACGAATATGTTAAAAACGAGCAAGCATTTATAGAAGGAAGGATTGAGCAAATTAATGAAATTCTTCAAAACTATGTAATTGTTGATAAAAAAGTAAACAAGGATGTTGTTGACATAGGCTCAGTAATTATTGTTAGAGATTTTACAGAAAATAAAAATAGAAAGTTTGAAATAGTTAGTTCAGTTGAAGCCGATCCTGAGAAAAATAAGATATCATATGAATCACCACTCGGTAAGGCACTTTTAGGTAAAAAGATTAAAGATGAGGTGCTAGTTAAAGTTCCAGGTAAAACTTTAAAATTAAAAGTAATTGATATCGTTTAATTTATTTTATTAAAGTGAGTTTTTATTCATCAAATTTAAACTAGTCTTAATGGAGCTAAAATGTCAGCAAAAGAAGAAATGGAAAATGAAAATTTTGAAGCAATAGAACCTGTTTTAAATTCAGAAAATATTGAAAATTCAAATGTGGATTACCTTCTTGAACTTGAATCTCCTTTGAGTGAACCACTAAAATACAAAATAGAAAAAATTAAAAAATTAAGACTTAACGGTGCTCTATTATACAGATCTAAATTTGATAGAAATTCTACTATTGGATTAATTAAAGAGAAATATTTTGATATAAATCCCGGGGATAAAATAACGAACACTTTTAAAATTGCTGGTAGGATAATGATATTTCGAAAGCATGGGAAAGCTACTTTTAGTGTTATCAAAGATTTTACAGGGCAAATACAACTTTATTTAAATATCAATAATATTGGGGAAGAAAAATATTATGAATTTCTTGATTTGGACATAGGGGATATTATAGGTGTAACAGGCAGTGTGTTTAAAACTCGCACTGGAGAGTTATCAATAAATGTTGAAGATTTTGTCTTGCTTAGTAAATCAGTAAGGATTCTTCCTGAAAAATGGCATGGTTTAAAGGATAAAGAGTTAAGATATAGACAAAGATATTTAGATTTTATTGTAAATCCAGAAGTTAAAGATAATTTTCTTATAAGAATAAGGATGATTGAAGCTCTTAGAGAATTTTTAAATTCGAGGGACTTTTTAGAAGTTGAAACTCCTATGCTTCAACCTATCCCTGGGGGTGCTACAGCTAAGCCATTTGTTACTCATCATAATGCACTTAATATGGATTTATATTTAAGAATTGCTCCTGAACTTTATCTAAAGAGATTGATAGTAGGTGGTTTTGAAAAGGTTTACGAGATAAATAAAAATTTTAGAAATGAGGGTATATCATATAAACATAACCCTGAATTTACAATGCTTGAGTTTTATCAAGCATATTCGGATTACAATGATTTAATTTTATTGACTGAAGAACTTATAAAGTTTGCTGTGAAGAAGGCAGCAGGTAGGCTAAAATTTACCTATAGGGAAATGAATATAGACTTTGAGGGTTATTGGGAAAAAATGACAATGCTTGATTCAATTAAAAAGTTTACAGGCTTAGAGTTAAATTTTGATATGGATTTAAATGAGCTAAAAAGGTTAGCTAAAGATAATAATGTCAAATTTGAGGAAGGTTTTGGTAAGGGTAAAATAATAAATGAGTTTTTTGAAACTTTTGTGCAACCAAATTTAATTAATCCTACTTTTATAAAAGATTATCCAGTTGAGATTTCCCCACTTGCAAGGAAGTGTGCAGATAACTTAAATTTAACAGAAAGATTTGAATTATTTATTGGTGGGGAGGAAATAGCAAATGCTTTTTCAGAATTAATAGACCCCAAAGATCAATTTGAAAGATTTAGGCTCCAAGTCAAGAGCAAAGATGAAGAAGAAAGGGTTACAGGGAAAATTGATACCGACTTCTTGAAAGCTTTAGAATATGGCATGCCTCCAACTGGTGGTGTGGGGATAGGTATTGATAGGCTTGCTATGATAATAACTAATAGCAGTTCTATCAGAGATATTATTTTATTTCCTTTAATGAAACAGGAAAAAGAGATTTAATTTTTTTTGCTTATTTCTTGGTATTCGTTTTACACTCAAGTTAAATTTTACAATCAAAAATGGTATAATTGTGACATGGTCAGAGTATGTTTAATTTTATAAATTTAATTTTTGATAGGTAGGTTTTAATGGTTTGTGATAATTGCAAAAAAAATGAGGCTGTTTTACATTTTATTCAAATAGATAGTAATGGAGAATTAAATAAATTCGATTTATGCAAAGAATGCGCAAGTGAGTTATCATTATTTTCTTTTGGTGAATCGGAAGAAACAGAATTTAGTGATGCTAGCGATGCCATAAGTATTTTAGCCATTGATTTAGGCTTCTTTTTAGATAAATTAGGAAAAGAGGACACACAAAAGACAATTGGACGAAATTTTAAAGATGATGGAAAGTGTAGTTATTGCGGCACAAGTTTAAATTCTATTAAGAAAACAGGGAGAGTCGGGTGCCCAAAATGTTATGAGGATTTTGAGCTTGAAATAAACCCTTTTATAAAAATTATACAGGCAGAAGTAGAACATAAAGGTAAAATTCCAGTTAATTGTAATGAAATTTTAAAAATAGAAAAGAAAATAAAGGATTTAAAACATAAATTAGAAGATCAGATAGTAGTTGAAAATTTCGAGGAAGCAGCAAAGTTACGTGATAAAATAACAAATCTGCAAGAAAAATTACATTATTCAGGAAAAAAAAGTAAAAAATAATGGAGAAAAATTTAACAAATTTAAATAACAATATATCTAACTTGGACAAAATGAATATTTTAAACAAGAACAAGTCTGCTAACATGAATAACGATAGTAAACAAGATGTTGTTTTAAGCAGTTCTATAAATCTTTTTAGGAATATATCTGGTTATAAGTTTAGTGCTTCTAACGATAGAAGTGAAAAAGAAAATATATTATTTCAAATACAAAATGTAAAGAATGAAATAAAATCGTTAAATGATTACAGTTTTTATTACTTAAAAGATATTTCCAGATTACATAGGCAGCTTTTAATAGAACGAGGGGTAATATCTTCTTTAATGCTTCAAAAAATTAGCGGAAAAGGCTTAATTTTAAAACCAGATTTTGTTGCAAACAGTAATAAGATATTTGCGATTAT
>Ga0255345_1002000_pt1 | contig 27271 bp, 19 predicted proteins | sample wastewater_treat_6_FD_192415 | JGI IMG/M metagenome (GOLD analysis project Ga0255345, IMG submission 192415) | Wastewater microbial communities from Lulu Island WWTP, Vancouver, Canada - plant20 | ecosystem: Engineered > WWTP > Wastewater > Unclassified | place: Canada: Vancouver, British...
TTATGCTCCAAATGGGACAATGAAAACCTCGTTAGCAAAGACCTTAGACCTAATTGCCAAAAATGACACCAAGTCGATGCCATGTGACAGAGTTTATGAAAACAGGGTAACTACTCATAATATACATGTTGACGGTAATGCTATTGCTAATGAATCCATTTTAGTTGTTAATGCAGAAGATACTAACTATGATTCTTCAAATAAGATAAGCTCATTCATTGCAAGTAAAAATTTAAAGAAAAAATATGATGAAATATATTCAGAGTTAGAAAATAAAAAAAGTGAATATATAAAAAAGCTAAAGCAAGTTTCACAAAGCACCGATTGTGAAGCGGAATTTGTTGATGCAAATAGTCAGTCGCCAAAGGACACTTTCTTTGAGCTATTATTGGCAGTTTCAAAAGCCTTAATAAAACAACCAGTTACTTACAATTTTCGCTACAACGATATTTTTGATAAAAAAGGAAATGTCAAAAAGTTTTTAGACAAAAATCAAAAACTTCTGGCTGACTATGTAACGAAATATGATGAGCTTTTAAAGAAATCCAAGTTTTTTAAAAGTTCAAATAACTCCTTTGGCACATATCAAGCAAATGAATTACTTGAATCAACGAAGGACAATTCATATTTTGAGGCTGGTCATAAATTTAAACTCAATGACAATGCTGAAATCAAATCAGCAGAGGAGTTAAAGCAATTACTTCAAACTGAGATAAAGAATATTGTTAATGACGAAAAATTAAAAAAATCGTTTGACCAAGTTGATAAATCAATCGGTGCAAATGCTGAATTAAGGTCTTTCAAAAGTGCTATTGAAAAAGACAACCTACTATTAGTTGAAACAGATAAATATGAAGAATTCAGAAAGAAAGTATGGTTAAATTATATCTCAACACTTACTCAAGAAACTACTGAGCTTGCAAAATTTTACCAAAGCAAAAAAACTGAACTCGAAAAAATAATTAAGGATGCAAAAAAGGAATTTGCAATTTGGGAAGAAATTGTAAAGACATTCAATGAAAGGTTTTATGTACCTTTTGAAGTCAGATTAATAAATCAAGAAGATGTTGTCTTAAAAGAAGAAACGGCTAATCTTGAATTTGATTATAAAGACCCAAATGATACACCTGTACGAAAAGACAAGGCTTCTTTGCTTTCAATACTAAGCAAAGGTGAGCAGAGAGCATTTTATATTTTACAATTTCTCTTTGACGTAGAATCTCGAAAGCATCTCAATCAAAAGACTCTTCTAATTCTAGACGACATTGCAGACTCATTTGATTATAAGAATAAGTACGCCATAATTGAATACATTAAAGAATTGCATCAAAATGCAATATTCAAAATTTTAATACTCACTCATAATTTCGATTTTTACAGAACAATTGGTAAGCGGCTATATTTAGACAGACAATGTATTCTTATGACACTGAGAAATGACTCAAGAGAAATTGTCCTAACACAAGGCGGGTATTTAAATGACATTTTTAGTCATTTCAAAAAGAACTTATCTAAACCAAAATTATTTGTAAGTATAATCCCATTAGTTAGAAATTTAATTGAGTATATTGAAGGCCAGTCTAGTACAAATTACCTAAAACTTACTTCATGCCTTCATTTAAAGGCAGACACAAACAGAATAAAATGTACAGACGTTTTAAATCTTATACATACAAGTTTTCCAACGACTGCAGCTCAGACAATTACATTTGGAGCAAAACCAATTAAAGATTTTATTTTTGATACAGCCAATGTGATTGAACAAGAAAGTCATCTTGATGAGATACTATTGGAAAATAAAATAACCTTATCCATTGCCATTCGACTCAAAGCAGAGGAATATATGCTAAATAAAATACCTAATTCAGGTACGATAGTTATAATATCAAATCAAACCTCTGAGTTATTAACACATTTCAAAGCAATAAATAATGACAAAGCAACATTAGAAATTTTAGACCGTGTAAATTTAATGACACCAGAAAATATTCATGTGAATGCTTTTATGTACGAGCCTATTATTGACATGTCGGTAAACCACCTAATAAACTTGTACAAAAAAGTTAAACAATTGACGTAAAAAAGTTGCCGCCAACAAAAGTATTTGCAAAAGCAGGGCTGGACATTGTAACATCAGCTATGTGCAAGCATCAGCAGCAGTTCGGGCTCGACGTTCAATGTTCAGCTTTAGTTCTTAACTACAACAATATAATTTTCAAATAAGCATTTGTATCGGGCCGGGCAATCAATGAATCCCCTGCCTTCACAAATACCCGAACGTTACCGCCAATGCTAAAAGACAACGACAGTGAACAAAATGAACTACAGAAATAAAATGCCAACCGTACATTCAGGCACATTAGCTTGCCCCAACGCACGGGCGACCACTTCGCAAGTAAAAGAGCCTGAATTTTTGCCAACGCACAGAAAGTAATTAAAAATGGCAGACATTTCTCAAATACTAAAAACGCTAAGCACTTCACCAAGTGTTGGATTGTTGCGTTTACGAAATAGAGAAATGATTATTGAATTTCTTGTTCAGACATTTTTAAACAAACAAGGAGCAATTTCATCTGAAAATATCCATAATCAATTAGCGGACTTTTTAGAAGGACATAAAATTGAAATTGACGAAGAAAGTGAAATCAGCGTATTTGATACTTACGAAGTAAGAGCAAAAAAATATATTCAGAATTGGACAAATTGTGGTTTTTTGACAAATTATCCTGACCAGCAAGGTGAAGTTTTCTATGAACTTTCTGCACATTCAAGCAAAACTATTGATTGGTTAACAAGTTTGAAAAAGGAAGAATTTGTTGGCACGGAATCCAAATTCAACAACATTTTAAATCAGTTGAAAGAATTAGTTGAGTTTACCAACGAAGACACCGAAAAACGTATTCATTTGTTGGAAGAAAAAAAATTGGAAATTGAACAACAAATTCAGCGGATAAAAATCGGAGAAGATGTGAAAGTTTTTGAGGAATTTGAAATCGTTCCACGTTTCAATCAACTCAATCAATCAGCCAAAGAATTATTATCAGACTTCAAAGAAGTTGAAGACAATTTCAAAGAAATTACAAAAGGTATTTATCAAAAACACGCTGATGGAAGTTTAAGCAAAAGCGACATTTTGGAATTTACCTTTGACGCACTTGATTCGTTGAAAGAAAGTCAGCAAGGAAAAAGTTTTTATGCTTTTTGGTCGTTCATTCTAAATCCAGACTTACAAAGCAAGTGGGAAAATTTGACGAAAGAATTATACAGAACACTTGAAGAAAAATCAATTCCTGTAAACGACCCATTTTTAAAAGGAATGAAAAAACATCTTCACAGTTCCGGGCAAAAAGTTTACAAAGCCAATGATAAAATGGCTGAAAAACTTAGTCGGATTATTCGTGAAAATGAAAGTTCAAAATCGGAAGCTACTAAAAATATTATCCAAGAAATCAAAAAACAACTTGTAGAAATTAGCAAGACAAGGAAGAAGCCCGAAATTTCATTTGAGTTGGAAACAGAAATTGAAATAAATATTCCGTTTGAACGCAAACTGACAACTGAACAAAGTGAAGCGGTTACTTACACCAACAAACCTAAAATTGCTGACGAAGACATTACTTCGTCAAATCATTTAGGTAAGTTGTTTTCACAATCAAACATTGACAAAGAACTGTTGCGAAAAAGAATTAAAGATATTCTGAATGAAAAATCGCAAACAACACTTTTAGACATAGTTGAAAATTATGGAGGACTTGAAAAAGGTTTGCCCGAATTATTTGGTTACATCGGTATTGTAAAAGAATTTAAACATGTCATTAGTCTAGACAAAACTCAAAGTGTAGTGTTTGATGCCGAAAACAGAAAACAAATAAAAATCCCTGAAATTATTTTGACAAAATGAGCGGTTTAGAGAAAAATATGAAGCAATACAGCAAAGCAATAGTACGATTGCTTAAATCGCCAGTTGAACGAAATTCAAATGTATGGAACGATGTAATCAATTATCAAAACGAAATACAAGAGTACATTGGCCAAATTGGTTTGGAACTAATCGTAAAAAAAGATGAAGGTTTTGCTTTTGTAAAACAACTTGAAGACAGCGAAGGCAACACACTTGGTTTAGTTCAAAGACGACAAATCGGTTTTGAAACATCCATCGTACTGGTAGTGCTAAGACAAAGTTTGGAAGATTTTGACAGCAACCCAACACAGTTGGCGACTGAAAAATTCATCACCAATACTGAGATAAAAGACGAGTTGGAATTATTTATTCCTGAAAAATACAATAAAGTAAAGTTCATCAAAGAATTTGACAAGTATATCAATACGGCTGTCGATTTAGGGTACTTAAAGGAAATCAGTAAAAAGGACAACGAAACGAAATATCAAATACATCGAATTATCAAAGAAAAAATAACACTGGATATATTACAGGAGTTTAAAACAAAGTTGCAAGAATATGTTGAGCCTGTTTAGTACAAATTCCGACAAAGCGGGTTTCAGACTTCAATATATGGAAGTTTATAACTGGGGAACGTTTAACGAAAAAGTTTTTAGAATAAACCCGAAAGGAAATAATTCGCTTTTGACTGGTGCAAACGCATCAGGAAAAAGCACATTTATTGACGCATTGCTCACTCTAATTGTTCCTGCAAAGAAAGATCGTTTTTACAATCAATCTTCGGGTGTAGAGAAAAAAGGCGACCGCACCGAAGAAACATATGTGTTGGGACATTACGGGAACATTCAAGAAGAAGGAAAGACTTCAACTTCAACACAAAAATTACGTGATACAAATACTTATTCAGTAATTCTTGCTTCATTCTCAAATACCGACCAGAAACAAATTACATTATTTCAAGTGCGTTGGTTTTCCAATAACGAATTAAGACGGCAATTTGGTATTGCTCACGTTCCTCTTGAAATAGAAAAAGATTTCAGTCAGTTTGATTCTAAAGGTGCTTGGAAAAAACGTTTAGAAAAAACTTACAACTCAAACACAACAAAAAAGAAAATTGAGTTTATTGAAGGTCCGACAGCTTACGCTGAAAGAATGTCTGACATATTCGGTATGCGTTCCTCAAAAGCATTGACTTTGTTCAACCAAGTTGTAGGCGTGAAGGTGTTGGAAGATTTGGACGATTTCATCAGAACAAATATGTTGGAAGAACAAGATTCTGAAACGGAATTTATCCAACTCAAAGAAAGTTTTTTGACTTTAATGGACGCAAAGACAAACATTGAAAAAGCAAAAGAACAAATCAAACAACTAACACCAATCAATGAAATTGCAATAACACTAACCAACATCAAGGCAGATCTACTGCGTTTGGAAAAATCAAAAGAAATGGCTGTTTTTTGGTTTGCCAAGAAAGGCGTTGAGCTTAGCGAAATAGAATTGGAAAAATGTAAAGAAGAATTACAACACTTGAATGGTGGTTTAAAAGATTTGAAAGACAAAGCAACTGATTACAAAAATCAAGAAACAGATTTAACGGTTCAAATAAAATCAGACTCAGTTGGAAACCAAATTGAGCAATTGAAAACAGATATAGCTCGATTAGAAAAAAGTAAATATTTAAGAAGCAATAAACTCGATGAATACAACAAAATTGCTCAAAACATTAAACTGACCACAAATCCGAGCGAAGAGACTTTTAACGAAAACAGAGAGAAATCAAAACACTTAAAACAAAGCACACAATTAAAAATTGATGATGAAAATAAAAAGTTGCGGGCATTAGAAAACGAAGAAGACAAACTAAAACAAGACACAGAAGATTTAGTTAAAACCATAAAAACGCTTCAAGAAAACAAAAACAATATTGCAGGACGTGAAGCAGAAATACGCGATGAAATTATAGCATACATAGGGGCCAACAGAGAAGAAATTCCTTTTATTGGAGAACTCATCAAAGTTAAAGATGATGAAATGAAGTGGGAATCTTCTATTGAAAAAGTGCTTCACAATTTCGCTTTGCGTTTAATTGTACCGCCAACGTATTATTCAAAAGTAAACCAATATGTAAACGGAAATAATTTGAGAGGAAGAATCCGTTACGACAAATACGAAGAACAAGACTATCTTAAAAATTTACGATATAAAGATATTAACGAAAAATCCTTAGTTAATAAAATTGACATTAAACACAAAACGCAGTACCTCGAATGGATTGAAGATTATTTACAAAATCAGTTTGATTTTGTTTGTGTGGATAATCTTGCGGAGTTTGAACGCCATTCAGAAATGGCAATTACTCAAAACGGTTTGATAAAATTCAAGAGAGGAAAGCACGAAAAAGATGACCGTTCGCACTTTTCAAGAAAAGAAAACTACGTTTTAGGTTGGGATAACAAAGAGAAAATTGCGGCTTTAAAGAAAGAGTTGACCAATCTACAAAGCCAACAAACCGAAAATAAAAAAGCGATTGCAAATAAAAACACCGGTATAAATAATTTAGGAACATACAGAGATGATTGTCATAGTCTGTTTTCTAATTTTGACAAATACGATGATATAAACTGGCAATCCTACGCCCAAGAAATTCGTGAAAAGGAAAAACTGAAAGCAGAATTAGAAAAAACTAATGACCGAGTAAAGAAGTTACAAGAACTATTAGAAAAGGTTCAAGACGATTTGAAACTTTCGGAACAAGCTATAACTAACAAAGGCAGAGAAATTTTTCAAGCGGAAGAAAACGAGAAAAATATTATTAAGTCAATACAAAGTAACAAAGCTATTTACGAGCCGTTGGGAAAAGTTGATGTTTCTGCATTTGAAAAACAAATTTGCGACTTATTGAATATTAATTACTCAAATTTTGAATCAAGTCGTAGTAAATACCAAACTGAAAATTCAAGGGAAACGAGAGAACTTGAAAAACAAAGAGGGGAAAAAGAAAGTGAAGTAAGAATCAAAATCAACGATTTCAAACAACCGACAGAAGAAATTACAAACAAGTTTAAAGATTGGCGTTCTGATGTTAATTCGCTTCCCGATTCAACGCATTTGGATTTAATAGGCGAATATCAAAATTTCTTAAACAAATTGGAAAAAGATAATCTTCCAAAGTTTGAAAAGAAATTCAACGATTATTTGCAGGAAACAATTACCAACAAAGTTGGCGATTTCAGAATGTTCTTTGAAAACTGGTCGGATTCAATCAAAGAAAACATTAGACACCTGAACGATTCTTTGAAAGAAATTGATTTCAAAAACAAACCGCAAACATATATTCAACTTGTAGCACCCAATAAAATCAGTGATGAAGTAAAAGAATTTAGAACTTTATTGAACGCAGCAATTCCAAATGTCAGAGAAGTTGATGCCTCTATTGACGGACGAAAAAATCATTTCTACAACCACATTGAACCTTTGATTACCAAGCTGGACAAAGAAGAATGGCGTAAAAAAGTAATGGACGTTCGTTTTTGGTTTAGCTACAAAGCCGAAGAGTTTTACAAAGAAATCAACCAGAAATTTAAAACTTATGAAGCAATGGGACAACTTTCAGGTGGCGAAAAAGCTCAACTTACATATACAATTTTGGGTTCTGCAATCGCTTATCAGTTTGGTTTGACAAGAGAAGGATTACAAAGTAATTCTTTCCGCTTTATCGCCATTGACGAAGCGTTTAAAGCTCAAGACGAAGACAAAGCACGTTACTTGATTACGCTTTGCAAACAACTTCATTTGCAATTATTGGTTGTTACTCCAAGCGACAACATTCACATCGTAGAAAACGATATTTCATTTGTTCATTTTGTAGAACGTAAAGAAGAAAGACATTCATGGCTATATGATATGCCAATTGAACAATTCAAAGAAGAAAAAGCGAATTATCTGAATAAATGATTACGCCAAAAGAAATAAAAGACAAAACTGAAAGAAAGTACATTTCTTTTCTTCAATCGTTGGTTGAAAATATTCCCTTTTCAAGAATAAATATTCGTGGCGATAAATCATATACAAAGTCTTCGTTACCCGATTTTGAAAAAGAAATTCAACAAATAATTAGTCAATCCAAAGAGAAAAAAGGTTTTGGTTACACTTTGGAATTTCAAAAAGTAAAAACAAAATCATTAGGCGTACAAGATTTGCCTATTTCAATTTACTTTGACAATGAAAAAGATTTTTTGAAATTCTTAGTTAAAGAGAATGAAGTAGATTCTTTCAAATCAAATGTTGAGATAATCCTTCGGGAATTCCCTGAACTCAAAGATTGGATAATTAAAAATCCTAAAAAGGTTATTGACAATGTGAACGAATGGCAAAACATTTTGCAAGTGTGTCAATACTTCAAACTAAATCCAAAACCGAATTTGTACATAAGAGAATTGCCGATAAAAGTTCATACGAAATTTATTGAGAAAAATCAAAGCGTAATCAAAGAATTGCTTAACGTTCTTATTGCTGCACACATAAACTACGGAGAAAAAGAATTTGAAAAACGATTTAATCTGAAATTTGCTGAACCGCAAATTCGTTTTAAAGTCCTTGACAAAAGAATAGCAGATGGATTTTTATCGGGAATAGATGATATTGCTATTTCAGTTAGCCAATTTGAAAAATTAGAATTACCAATCAGAAAAGTATTGGTCGTAGAAAACAAAACAACACTTTACACCACTTTGACACTTCCGAAAATGAATGACACCATTGCAATTTTTGGCAGTGGATTTAGCGTTTTCAATCTTAAAAATGTACGTTGGTTTGACAATCTTAAATTACTTTATTGGGGCGACATAGACGTTCAAGGTTTTGAAATTCTATCACAATTCAGAACTTACTTTCCGCAGACAAAAAGTATATTAATGGACAAGAAAACCTTTGATATTTATTTTGAAGACGACAAAGGAACACCTACAACTATTTCAATGAGACTAAACTTGACATATGAAGAACAACAGCTTTACGATATTATGAAAACAAACAACTGGCGACTTGAACAAGAAAAAATACCCTTTGACTATGTTAACCGACACTTTGAACATGAGTAAGCCGAGCCTTCACAGTCTTATACATTTGTAATTCACACAAGCCAACGCTCAGTCCAAAAATTGAAAAAGAGTTTGCCAGCCCAACCGCATAGACACAGCGACTTTGGACAAACAAACAACGACCGAGAAAGAAGGGCGAAGGCATAACAGGCTTTTGGCAAAAGTGGCGATTCTTTGCTCTGCAGACACATTTGTGGTTACAAAAGTCTCCTTCGCCAAATTCCATAAAACTAAACAAAGTCCCCTATGAAATCCACCCTCTTCCTAATCCCGATAAGTTGTCTTATTTTTTCATGTAAAAAGGATTCGGCAACTATACAATCACAAAACGTTTAAGCTCTTCAACTCTTTTACAAAACACACCCTTGGACATTACCTTCAACTTTTATTCTGATTCAAACGGCCAAGATCCAGACAAAAGCAGTCCGACACTTCACCGCTACCATAAAGAATTATGGAGTAAACCACTGCCTGGTGGAATACAATTTGACCTAAAGAATGATTTAAAAGGCGCATATTTATACCATAAATCTGAAATTGGAGACTTCTTTTTAGGAAGTGATTCAATTACGCATTCTTATAAAAGTCAAAGGAGGAAAAAATGGCTTACAGATCAAATACCAAATGAAGTCAATGAGGTGTTCAACGCAGGTTCAACAATTGGAGGATACATCTTATTTCCCAATAAAAGTATCATGCGAAAAAATACAATTAATCAGGCTAGAGGAATTAATCCTTTTATTGATGACAGGTTTGATTTAACGCTTGAATGTATTCGTTTATTTTACTTAGATCAACATAGCCCTTTATATGAAGCCTTACAGCGTTATAAATCCTTTTTCGACCTATTTGAGAATTTTAGTAACTATGTTAACTTTTTCTTATTGAATGATCTGGTAGATTAGAATTTGAATGTTAAATTTTACTTGCCTTTTGATAATTTTAAGTCAAAGCCTGTTTTTAATTCTATAGAAGATTATTTGAAGTACAAAACACAAGTAATTGACTTCATTTCCAAGCGAAATCAAAGAATCAAAGATTACTATCAATCTCATTTTGTTTTAAACCACATAATAAGTTAAATTTGGATCAACAATTTCCTCATCAAATGTGGATGTTTCTTTTAATATTAGGCCAATTATATCTTATCAATGAAATCCATCGAAGTCGTAGCCGCTATTATACAATTTAACAATAAAATCCTTTGTGTTCAACGAGGAGAAAGTAAACTGGAGTATATTTCAAAGAAATATGAGTTTCCGGGAGGTAAAATGGAAAGCGGAGAAACGAAGGAAGAAACCATAAAAAGGGAGATTCTGGAGGAATTAAAAATGGAAATAACAGTTGAAGAGGAGTTTTTAACTGTAACGCACCAATACCCCGACTTTATTCTCACAATGCATAGCTTCCTTTGTTCTTGCGAAAGCCCTGACCTAAGTCTAACAGAGCATATCGACTTTAAATGGCTATCTAAAGACGAAATGAGGGATCTTGATTGGGCAGCTGCAGATATTTCGTTAATCAATGAACTCTCAATTTTATGAACCAAGGAATTTACGAAGAATTAGTTACCAAGCTAGTATCGCAAAAGCTCGAGAGTGTCAATAAAGATTTGTTTTTTATAAATAAATCAAAATTGGATAAAGAGGAGGCTTCAACCCTTTTATCTAATCATCTGGCTCTAACAATTAAAAACGCTTTGAACTTTATCAAAGGAGATAATCAAATTGAAGTTCAAATTGAAATTGCGAATAAAATCATTCTTTTTTTAAAAGAAGAACTAAAGAAAGAAGAATTCAATAATGATTTAATTACGATTGAAGGGGAAATTTTAAAAGCTGTATTTACAAAAATTGATGCCCACTTTACAGATTTTAATTTGCACCTGAAAGAAATCACCCCCTACACACGTTTAACTCATAGCGAGCTTTTTACGGGGGGGAATGTTGGACTTTCACTAGAAAGCGAACTTAAAAAGGAAATATTGTCTTCAAATAAAATTGATCTTCTTGTTTCTTTTATTAAGTTCAAGGGAATAATAATTTTAGAAAGGGAATTAACGGAGTTTACAAAAAGAGGTGGCCAGTTAAGAGTTATTACTACTACGTATATGGGAGCTTCAGATTACAAAGCAATTCAGCTGCTATCAAACTTGCCCAATACAGAAATAAAAATCTCTTATAATTCAGGAAATGAACGGCTTCATGCAAAAGCTTACTTATTTAAACGGGACACGGGGTTTCATACAGGATACATTGGGTCATCAAATTTTTCGCGTTCTGCATTAACAGATGGATTAGAATGGAATTTGAAGATCACAACGAAAGAAGTTAGTCATATTATTGATAAATTTCAAAAGACATTTGATACATATTGGCAAAGCGACGACTTCGAACTATTTGATGATTCTATCCATAAAGAAAAATTAATTCTATCACTTAATCAAGGTAAGACTGGAAAAATATTTGAAATAAATCAAACGTATTTCGACATTAAACCTTTCCCATTTCAATCTGAAATATTAGAAAAATTAGAAGTTGAACGTTCCGTCCATAATAGGAATAGAAATCTTGTTGTTGCAGCTACTGGCACTGGTAAAACAGTTATTTCAGCATTTGATTACAAAAAATTCAAAAATGAAAATTCCTCGTCTAAACTTTTATTCCTCGCACATAGAAAAGAAATTTTAACACAATCACTCAGTGTTTTCCGCGGAATTTTACGCGATAATAATTTTGGAGAGCTTTGGGTAGACGGTAAAGTTCCTAACTCCTATGAGTATATTTTCGCTTCCGTTCAAACTTTCAATAATCGTTTGAGTGAAATTAATTTATCTCCAGAATATTTTGACTTTATTATAATTGATGAATGTCATCATTTAACAGCTAGTACTTATCGTAATATACTAAAATACTTTAATCCTAAAGTATTTCTTGGATTAACAGCTACTCCCGAGAGAATGGATGGAGGAGACATACAAGAAGACTTTCACAATAGAATTGCTGCTGAAATTCGACTGCCAGAGGCGTTGAACAGAAAACTTTTATGTCCCTTCCAATACTTCGGAATAACAGATAGTATTGACCTTTCAAAAGTTGGTTGGGAAAAAGGCCGATATGTAGCAAGCGAATTATCGTCAGTTTATACAGCAAACGATAAAAGAGTTGGTGAAATAATCAACAGCCTAGTAAAATACACCAAAGATTTAAATGAAGTTCGTGCCATTGGGTTTTGTGTAACTATGGATCATGCTAAATTCATGGCAGATAAATTTAGTTTAGCCGGATTAAAAGCTGATTATTTAACTAGTGCAAATAATCAAAACAGAAGTCACGTAAGGGAAAAGTTACTTAAAAAAGAAATCAATTATTTATTTGTAGTAGATATTTTTAATGAGGGTGTAGATATTCCTGAAATAGATACGGTTCTCTTTTTAAGGCCTACAGAAAGCTTAACAATTTTCTTGCAACAACTTGGAAGAGGCTTGAGATTAGCAGATAACAAAGACTGCCTTACCGTATTAGATTTTGTAGGAAATTCAAGGCCAGAATACAACTTTGAAAATAAATTTAGGGCTTTAATAGGAAAAACTACAACAACAGTAACGAAAGAAATAGAAGACAATTTTCCACATTTGCCTTTGGGCTGTTCCATTATATTAGAAAAAAAAGCTAAACAGATTATTTTAGATAATATTACGGCCGCTACCACCCTAAACCAAAATCAGATAATTCAAAAAATTAAAGATTTTCAGCATCAAACTACTTTAGAGTTAACCTTAAATAATTTCATTGAATTCAACAATATTCCAATTCAAATGATTTACAAAAGAGGTGGTTGGAAAAGACTTTGTCATATTGCCGGTAAAATAAATGAGTTCGATACTAATAATGAAAACGATATAATTAGAGCTATTTCTAATAAGTGGCTCTCTTGTAGTTCAACTAGTTATTTTCAATTTGTGTTGTCATTAGCTAAGAAACAATTTGCAATAAATTTGAATGACTATAATGAATCGCAGAAAATAATGCTTTTAATGTTACACTATGACGTTTGGCAAAAAGCTGGTGGTTTTGAATCATTAGAATTAAGTATCCGAGAAATAGGAAGAAATAAAATTCTTGTTGAAGAAATAGTAGAGGTATTAGAAATTTTAATTGATAACATTAGCTTTAAAGAACTGGAGATCAGTTTACCTTACAGCCAACCACTAAAAGTACATTCACGCTATACTAGAGATCAAATATTAGCCGCATTCGGACTAAGCACTTTTGAAAGAAAGTCTCCAAGTAGAGAAGGTGTAGCAGAAAACTCTTTAATCAATACCGAGCTACTATTTATTAATCTTACAAAGTCTGAAGAAAATTTTTCACCAACTACCATGTATGATGATTATGCGATAAATGAAACACTTTTCCATTGGCAAAGTCAAAATTCGGCAGGACCAGAAACTCCCAAAGGTATTTCATACATAAATCACAAAGCATCCCAAAAAACCATTTTACTTTTCATTCGCGAAAAGAATTCTGATGAATTTGGTAATACTATGGGCTATGTTTTTGTTGGTGAAGGGTCTTTGCAGGAGCACTATGGCGAAAAACCAATGAATATTAAATGGGAACTTAGTGAGCCATTACCAAACTATTTATGGAAAGATGCTGCGAAGCTTAGAGTAGGTTAATTTAAAAATTTTAGTTCTATATCTTTTTTCATTAAAACGAATTTATTGCATTAAAAAATATTCAGTTGTACCTCGCTTAATGGAATTCCATCGTTTATCAATTCATTCGATCCATCAATCTCAAAATATAAATTAATTTTATTAATGCCCACACCCTCCTTCCACTACACCACCCACCCTGGCGATTTATTCAGGAATACCAGTGTTGTTGAGCTTCCTAATCCGGAGACGCATTTGGAGGATTTTTTGATATGGTTTTTAGATTGCTATCAAACTGATGATCGTGTAGCTTATATCAACGATCTGTATAAATTACTTCATAACGAGTTTCGAAATGAAGAGGATAGAATTGCTTTCATGGATGAAATAGGGCATTTATCGTATACAGAAATTCAAAATGAAATTAAAAAGGTTGAAGAAACTTTGAAGGCGGAAGCGTACGAGAATTTTTATAGTTTACTGAGAGATAAAATAATTGTGCTTGTTGATTAGAGGAAAGATGCAAGACTCAAGACGCAGGATACAAGAGGATTTTGAATTTTGAATTTTGAATTAGGCTCCCATTGGTCCTCTCTAATAATTAGAGATTGATTGCAGAACACGGATACGTCCCGACTGTGCAAGCACGTCGGGACTAAAAGGATTTAAAAAGGATGCTTGTCCGATGGCGGCTGGCGCGTAGAGGATCGCCTGACGGCGAGACAGATTAACGTCTACGACGAGGATTTATCTCCCATTGGGTTGTTCAATTTGTTTCGTTTTGCCATCATTCATTCATTGATGCAAGATACAAGACGAAGGATACAAGTAGATTTCGGAAAGTCTGATATTTATTGGTTAAGTTAAATTTCGTTTTACCGCCATTCAATCATCCAGTCATTTATTCATTCACTCATTATTTTTGCTCTTCAAACATACCAAGATCAAATCCTGGATCCTGTATCTTGTATCCTGTATCAGTTTCCATCAGTTTCCATCATCTTCCATTTTGAAACAAGATATCATTGGCTAAATCAGATTTCGTTGTGACTCGAGTAAGTCATTTATTCATTCTTTTATTTTATATCTTTACAAAAAAAATTGGAAATGGACATTCGTTGGCATCAATGTTTCGCCAATTTTACTAAAGCACTTTCTCAATTAGAGAAGTTTATTGAGAAAGGAGAGACTTTAAATGAATTGGAAGAACTAGGACTTATTCAAGCCTTTGAATATAATTTTGAATTGGCATGGAATCTCATAAAAGATTTTTATGAGGACCAAGGAGAGTCGAATATCCAAGGAAGTAGAGATGCCTTTCGTTTGGCCTTTAACAGAGGATTAATTTCGGATGGCGAAGAATGGATGAAAATGATAGCAAGTCGTTCAAAAACTTCTCATACTTATAATGAAGAAACGGCAAATGAAATTGTTGAAGCGATTTTAAACAGCTATTATTTTATGTTTAGAAATTTGCGTAATACTTTTCAAGAAATTATAAATAGTAAATAAAGTATAACTATCGCTAAAATTACCAAATGAGTTTTTTTGAATCTACAATTCGTTTTAACAGACTATGAAATACGGGTTAAAAGCTGAAACAATAAAAAGCATCCAAAATGTTTTTTCTACTTTTCCCGAAGTTGAAGAAGTTATTTTATATGGCTCAAGAGCCAAAGGAAATTATAAGCCTGGTTCCGATATTGACCTATCAATGATAGGCGAACAACTTAATTTGGAATTAAGTAATAAAATTAGTCTAAAACTTGATGATTTATTGCTTCCATATATTATCGATTTGTCTATTTTTAATCAAATTGACAATGAAAACTTAGCTGACCATATTAAGCGAGTTGGGGTAACTTTTTTCAAAAAATAAATGAATAATAAGTACTTCTATTTGTCCTTTTTAAAAGATACAGGACGCATGACGAAGGATACAAGTAGATTTTGGAAAGGTCAATATATCTTTTATCGATGCTCGATTCTTGATGCTTGATGCTCGATGCTCGATTTTATGTGTGGAGATTTCGTTTTGACTCCATTCAGTCATTCAATCATTCATTCATTGATAAATGACGCAGGACGAAAGATGCAAGTAGATTTCGGAGAGGAAATCAATTCCTGTATCCTGTATCTTGTATCCTGTATCAGTTTCCATCATCTTCCATTTTGAAACAAGATATCATTGGCTAAAGCAGATTTCATTTTGCCGCCATTCAGTCAGTCAATCATTGATGAAAGATACATGACGCAGGATACAAGTAGATTTCGGAAAGTCTGATGTTTATGGGTTAAAGTAGATTTCGTTTTGACTCCATTCAATCATCCAGTCATTCAATCTTTCATTCATTGATAAATGACGCAAGACAAAAGATACAAGTAGATTTCGGAGAGGACATCAATTCCTGTATCCTTTAAAAGACCCATGATGCAGGACGCATGATACAAGTAGATTTCGGAGAGGATTTTAAATCCTGTATCCTGTATCTTGTATCTTTTAATTTTATTCAACTCATTTTCAATAATTTAAATCAAAACAACACCTTTTATTACCATACTACATTGCTATACTATGTATTTTGCCTTACATTTGTCAAATGAACGCAGATTTTATTGAAAAATGGCAATCGCAGCTTAAAAAGGGAACGCTCTCTTTTATTGTCTTGCTGGTGATCGACGAGGGTGAGCTCTATGGCTATGAACTGATCGAAAAGATAAAGGCTAAAACTAAAATTGAAATCGCCGAAGGAACGCTTTACCCATTAATGAATCGATTGAAAACCGACCTCCTACTCGACTCTAAATGGGTGGAACAAGAAACCGGCATTCCCAGAAAATATTATCTATTGACGGATTCCGGAAAAAGAACGCTGGAAGAAATGAAAATGCAATGGATCAACATCAACAACGTAATTAAAAATTTACTCTAAGATGAACTTTAAGAAAATACAATTTGATAGCAACGATGCTCAAAAGATTTATGAAAATTATTTGAAGCAAATTAAATCGGCAACTAAAAAATTATCATCTGACGATCAAAATGATATTTTAATGGAGTTGAATAGTCATATCTATGAAAGCTCTATCAAAAAAGAACATTCATCGAATGAAGTCACTAACTTAATTGCTGTCCTGGATAAAATCGGTACTCCAAGTGAAATTCTTTTGCCCTTGGTAGCTGAGAAAAAATTAAATCAAGCAACAAAAACATTTAATCCTGTGCATGTTTTTCAAGCACTAGCATTAAACATTTCGAATGGCATCATTTACATCATCTTTTTCTTCTTATACCTATTCTTAATTGTCTTCCTTGGACTAATTCCCGCGAAGCTAATTTACCCCGACAATGTAGGTTTATACTATAAAAAAGATGTGATGTTTGAGTTTGGTGCAGTATTTAATCACGATCAAAATCGCCCCTATGAAATTTTAGGAAATTGGTTTATCCCTACAATCATTCTCATCGTTATCCTGTTCTATTTCTTGATCACCTTGATGCTAAAACTCAAACGAAGTTTAAACAAAACTAAAATCTCCATTTGATATGCTATTTACAATTTGGTATTGCAGTTTACTGATTCAATTCAATTTCTACGAAGGACTAATCATGATTCTAAAACAATTATCGCGTCTCATCATATAATTTCGTTTATGAAGAATACATTCCTCAAAAATTAGATAAATTTTTTCACCAAAGCGGACATCAATCGGATTTTTTCTTACTATTATCTCCGATTTAAATCCTACCCACGTGAGCAATAAATATCTACAAAGTGCCATTCAACAATTTGAATATTACAAATCGTTAGGCGATAAAACATTTTTACAAATCGCTCCCGAAAATTTATTTTGGCAATACAACGACGATAGCAATAGCATAGCAGTAATTATTAATCATCTGTATGGCAATATGCTTTCACGCTGGACAGACTTTTTAACCAGCGACGGAGAAAAAGAGTGGCGAAATCGTGACAAAGAATTTTTAAATGAAGTAACAACTAAAGAAGAACTACTTCAGCGATGGGAGGCCGGATGGAAATGTCTCTTTGATGCATTACACTCGATTAGCGAAGCCGATTTAGACAAAGAAATTCTCATTCGCAATCAGAAGCATACTATAGCAGAAGCAATCAACCGACAGTTGGCGCATTATCCTTACCATATCGGACAAATAGTATTTCTAGGAAAGATGCTCAGCAACAACAATTGGAAATCACTCTCGATCCCCAAAGGACAATCAGATGCATTTAACAACAAGATGTTTTCAGATCCGAAGTGAAATAGGAATTAAAATATTTTCGACTTTTCTATCAAATAAATACTTGTAATAAAAATCGTTCTGAGGTTTTAGTATTATCGATCAATAAAATTGAATTGGATCATTGGAGCACTAATATTGTAGCCGCCAAATATTTTAGAAAACAAGGTTACAATATCCACAAAGAGCGATTGTTTAAAATGATTTAGTGAAGCGATTCAGTAACTTATCATCTTGTTATTTCATTTTGAGCGTTAAAATTGATTTTATAAATCGCTGTAATGCTAAAAATCAAATTGCGCCACAAACACTACATCCCCTCGCACGACTCTTGAACGCAATTCAAGCTATATGTGCGCCAAAAGCACCAAAACGCGCCTACAAGGCTTCTTTAAGGCAAATTCGAGTAAATTTGTTGCAGCACCTCCATTGGCTGAAGCTTCGCGGATAACTATTTTGTTTTCAAAAGCCTAAAAGTTATGTTTGTAGGTACTTAATTGAATATTCATTTGGCAATTTGGGTAACCGAATGAACAGACTAATTAATTAAGCAATCATATTAAAGGGGAAAATGCTTAAGAACAATAATGATTCAAGTCGAGTTTTTGGACTAGATATTTTACGGGCCGCTGCAATCACGTTAGTTGTTTTAACGCATGGAGCTTATTTAATTGCCGACACAAGATTCAGCGGATTTCCTTATATCAAGAGCATTGATGGCGTTGATATGTTTTTTGTTTTAAGCGGATTCTTGATTGGCTCTATCTTGTTAAAAGAAATAAATGCTGAAACACAATTCGGTCTTAAAGCATTAACCAACTTCTGGAAAAGGCGATGGCTCCGCACATTACCCAACTATTATTTAATTCTGCTTGCTAATTATCTCGTTATCCATTTTAAAGTAATTCATGAAGATATTTCTCAATTCAGTTGGAAATTCTTATTCTTTCTTCAAAATTTCTCTCATCCGTTTTATGGATTTTTTTGGGAATCGTGGAGCTTAACAATCGAAGAGTGGTTTTATATTTCAGCTCCATTACTCCTAATACTTTTTTATCGATTTTTTAGTCCTAAAAAGTCATTTTTATTTGTGACTATTTTAATGATCATCGCCCCCCTATTATATCGCATCTCGATAGTAAATCCCGCAATTGATGATTTCGGCTATGATGTTGGATTCCGCAAGATCGTTTTAACTCGATTAGATAGTATTGCATACGGATTACTTGCGGCATGGATTAATTATTATTACGAACAACTTTGGAACAAGCACAAATTCATCTACTTTTTTATCGGGATCGCGCTAATTGCTTTTATTGTAAATTACAAAGTACCCAACACAACTTTTTATAAGCAAGTCCTGACATTTACTTTTACGCCAATTTCCGTAATGTTGCTTTTGCCACTCTTGAAAAGTATTAAATCCGCAAAAGGTTATATTGCTGCAACTATCACGCATATAAGTAAAATCTCCTATTCGATGTACTTGATAAATTTAGCTTTGGTAGCGGAAGTAATTCGCGACAATTACTATCCCACTACCGAAGTTGATGCTGTTATAAAATATCTTTTGTATTGGACTATTGTAATCGTTGCATCCACATTGATTTATACTTTCTATGAAAAGCCAATCATGAATTTGAGAGATAAATAATGTTGAATACTACTCAATCAATATAGAATCAAACATCATTCTATACACATCGTAACAGAAAAACGATTGCCAATAATTTAATTGATGTTATCATTTCTTCATACACTTTCAGGCTTACTCTTCTTTGCTTTCCTTGGAGGAAAAATAGTGTTGCATTACCGACTAAATATTTTACATAATAGAAATCCGGGATTGAAATCATTTTTCTTCACTCCACTCGACTATTTCCTTCCTTACGACTTAAAAGTAACACAACAATACGTAACAATGAAGAAAATCTGCAATCGTTTATTGTGGGGAATGTTATGGTCGTTAGCAACCAATATAATAATCGGAATTTTGGAAATAATTTATTGACCATTTTGAAAAAGTCCATTTTGCCTCCATATTAGTATTAGATGAAGCTCCAGAAAATAAAGCCTATCCCCTTTTCCCGATAGTTAACAAATCGACCAACATTCACCAAAACCAGGACATTCCTTACGATGGTCTAATTCTTCATTTAACAAGGGCATTTCATTCATTGTATCGCTCAATTTTCAAAAAAACAAATGATCAATATTTGGAATAAAATCGCTCTTCCAAGCACCTTAACCATTTTAACACTAATTTTGCTGTTCAATCGAGCTCAATGAAAAAAGTTCTAATTATCGACGACGAAGAGAAACTAAGGTCATTACTTAAGAGAATAATTAGTTTAGAAGGCTTTGAAGTTTTGGAGTCCGGCGATATAAAAGGCGGATTAAAAAAACTCGAACTTCATGATGTTGATGTGGTGCTTTGTGACGTAAAGCTGCCCGATGGAAATGGTGTTGACGTGGTGAAACAAATAAAGTCGAATTACCCTCTCACCGAAATCATTTTACTCACAGCTTACGGAAACATTCCTGATGGTGTGATGGCAATTAAAAATGGAGCTTTTGATTACATTACGAAAGGCGATGACAATAACAAGATAATCCCTCTCCTCTATCGTGCATTCGAAAAAGCTGAACTAGCAAAGCGTGTACGGGTTTTAGAAAAACAGCTAGCAGATAAACATTCCTTCGATAAAATTATCGGCATATCAAATCTTATTACGCAAGCAGTTGAGATGTCGCGTAAAGTTGCCCCTACCGACACCACCGTATTGCTTACAGGAGAAACGGGAACAGGAAAGGAAGTGTTTGCTCAAGCAATTCACCAAGAGAGTCGTCGCAATAAAAATAATTTTGTTGCAATCAACTGCTCTGCTTTCAGCAAAGATCTACTTGAGAGTGAAATGTTCGGACATAAAGCAGGTGCCTTTACCGGTGCAGTGAAAGAACAAAAAGGACTATTCGAAGAAGCTAACCACGGCACAATTTTCTTAGATGAAATTGGAGAAATGGCTATCGACTTACAAGCTAAATTATTAAGAGTAATCGAAGCCGGTGAATTCATAAAAGTTGGAGATAGTAAGCCAACAAAAATTGATGTAAGAATTATCGCAGCAACAAATAGAGATCTCGAAAAAGAAATTGAAGCAGGCCATTTTCGTCAAGATTTATATTATCGCATTTCTGTTTTTCAAATTCATCTGCCTTCATTAAGGGATCGTATAGCTGATATAGAACTATTGGCATTACATTTTCTTAAAGTGTTCTCCGAAAAAACAAATAAACAAGTAACTACTATTTCGAGAGAATGCATAGAGGCACTTAAGCTTCATCATTGGAATGGAAATATTCGTGAACTTAAAAATGTTATCGAGCGTAGCGTTCTTCTTTCCTCTTCAAATGAAATTTGCATCGACTCACTTCCTTCCGAATTCAAACATAAACCGATTAGCAAAGATGGCAAGCACCTTTCTGCTTTCGACTTAGCTAGCGCTGAGAAAATACATATCCAGAAAGTTTTGAATTATACCGGCGGCAATAAAACAAAAGCTGCCGAATTGTTGAATATCGCACTCACTACTTTGTATCGAAAAATTGAAGAATACAAGATCGGATAACCCCCTTTCAAAACGATAGTGTCGACCCTTTCAAAATGAAAGGGTTTTTTATTTTCCGTCGGCCGGCATTTAACATATTTCCGATTGTTTTTCAATGCATTACAAGTGACTTCCCAATATTGGAATATCATTTGAAATCACCTTGGCATATCCAACGGTTTCAAAATGAAAAACAAGGCAAACTCCAGCAATGTATACGATCAAATGCAGCGCTTCGCCAACATTACAAAAAAGCTGATCATCATTGGCAATATCAATCGCGCTAAGCACTGTTTACAAATTGCTGAAGACATTTTTAATAGTGGTAATGCTGAAATTAAAAATGTTGTTACCAATGTGTATTTATTTTCTGTGAGCAGCTTCATGGAATTACATCATTGCAGCATTAAAAATCTGTTCCCTGTCAACTTGCAAAAAGAATATTATAAACAAGTTAATACTTCAGGATTATGAACATTGCAATCATGCTATTACTAGGCATTGCCCTTTTTGCCTTATTCTTTAAATCAATTAACAGTTTCGAAAATATTTAAAACGATGACCGCATTATTTATAGTTGCTATAGTTGTGTTTTGCTATATGAGTTATGTACTCTTAAAGCCAGAGAAATTCTAATAGCTAAACTACTTCGAACACTTTAAACCTACTCAAATGAATACAGAATTACAGGGTCTCTTGTTGATGTTTCTTTTGGTATTAGCCATAGGAATTCCTCTTGGTCGTTATATCGGAAAAATCTTCAATTACGAATCCACCGTACTTGATAAATTGTGCAATCCAATTGATAATTTATTTTTTCGATTAAGTGGCATTGATCCACTCAAAGAGATGAACTGGAAACAACATCTCATCGCATTACTCACCATTAACCTAGTTTGGTTTGTGTTAGCAATGTTTGCACTTACGAATATGTCGTGGTTACCATTGAATCCTGATGGTATTTCTTCTATGAGTGCAGATTTAGCATTCAATACCTCTGTAAGCTTTATAACAAATACTAATCTGCAGCATTACTCCGGAGAAACGGGCATGTCGTACTTCGGACAATTAACGCTGATGCTATGGCAATTCATTAGTGCAGGAACAGGTATTGCAATTTGTGCAGTACTCTTTAATGCGATGAAAGAAAAAACATCTCAAACACTTGGGAATTTTTATTCTTACTTCGTTCGCAGTTGCACTCGCATTTTATTCCCTATAGCAATCGTTGTAGCAACATTACTTGTTTTTAATGGCATGCCGATGACTTTCGATGGTAAAGATGCAGTACAGAGTTTACAAGGTGATAGTATGCAAGTAAGTAAAGGACCGGTAGCAGCTTTTGTAGCGATCAAACATTTAGGCACTAACGGAGGAGGCTTCTTCGGAGCAAACTCAACACATCCTTTCGAAAACCCATCTTATCTCACTAACGTGATTGAAATGGTTACGCAAATGTTAATACCCATTGCTATGATTTTTGCTCTAGGATATGTAATCAACCGCAGGAAAATGTCGTGGATGATTTTCGGAGTGATGAGTATAGGCTTCTTACTCCTTACTATTCCCACAGTAATACAAGAAATGAAAGGTAGTCCGGAGATAAATAAATTGGGTATAGAACAACCAATGGGAAGCATGGAAGGAAAAGAAGTTCGCTTTGGATCTGCCGCCTCCGGATATTGGAGTATAGCCACCACCGTTATATCTACCGGCAGTGTGAATGCCATGCACGACAGTTTTACTCCACTAAGTGGGATGAACCAAATGCTTGCTATGATGGTCAACTCCTTCTACGGTGGATGCGGGGTAGGAATATTAAACTTTTACGTTTTCATAATTCTTGCAGTATTTATCAGTGGCCTGATGGTTGGAAGAACACCAGAACTTCTAGGAAAAAAAGTTGAAGCCAAAGAAATGAAAATCGCAATGATAATTGCCTTACTCCACCCTCTAATGATTTTAGCAGGAACGGCCATGGCAACTTCATTTCCTGCATACACAAACGCTACACTAAACAACAATGGATTTCATGGATTCAGCGAAATGCTGTATGAATATACTTCATCCAGTGCTAATAATGGAAGTGGCTTTGAAGGATTGGGAGATAACACTCCATTTTGGAATATTTCCTGTGGAATAATAATGTTATTAGGAAGATACTTGCCAATTATCGGACCTATTGCTATTGCTGGAATTCTCGCTGGTAAGAAATACATCCCTGAAAGCAACGGAACACTCAAAACGGATAATTCCACATTCGGACTAATGGTATTTGCCGTCATAGCAATCATAGCAGCATTATCATTCTTCCCTGCCCTTACACTCGGACCGATAGCAGAATATTTCACAACGCTTTAAATTTTACAGGATGTCAACGAATACTTCATTATTTCAAAAAGAATTAATGCGTGATGCATTAAAACAATCAATTGTAAAATTAGATCCGCGAAAGCTATTTCGCAATCCTGTAATGTTTACTGTTGAAATAGGTACAGCTATCATGCTAGTTGTATGCATCGGCATATTTCAAGGCGATCATACAGAAGGCACATTAGCATATAATTTCACAGTATTTATCGTACTTCTTCTAACACTACTCTTCGCCAACTTCGCAGAAGCAATAGCAGAAGCAAGAGGGAAAGCGCAAGCCAACAGTTTAAGAAAAACAAGAGAAGAAACTCCTGCAAAATGGATCAATCCAATGGGAGAAATGTATGTTGATGAATTAACTATTGTACCATCATCACAACTTAAAAAAGGCGATAAATTTTTATGCGAAGCCGGCGATATTATTCCTACCGATGGTGAAATAATTGAAGGCATTGCCACAATAGATGAGAGTGCAATCACAGGAGAAAGCGCTCCGGTGATAAGAGAGTCGGGAGGAGATAAAAGTTCAGTTACCGGAGGAACGAAAGTTCTGTCGGATAGGATAGTTGTGCAAGTTAGCTCTGAACCGGGAGAAAGTTTTCTAGATAAAATGATCGCATTAGTTGAAGGAGCCAGCCGACAAAAAACGCCGAATGAAATTGCATTAACAATTTTATTAGCAGGCTTCACTTTAGTGTTCATTATTGTTTCCATCACTTTAAAACCATTTGCCGATTACGCAAACACTCCTATCACCATAGCTGCATTGATTTCACTCTTCGTTTGTTTAATACCTACGACAATCGGTGGACTATTATCCGCAATTGGTATTGCAGGAATGGATAGAGCATTACGTGCGAATGTCATTACTAAGAGTGGAAAAGCCGTTGAAACAGCAGGAGATATTGATGTACTGCTATTAGACAAAACAGGAACGATTACTATCGGGAATAGAAAAGCTACAAGCTTTCATCCATCAAACGGAATCGACAAAAATCATTTCATAAAATGTGTGGTACTAAGTTCTATGAGTGATGATACTCCGGAAGGTAAATCAATTATTGAGCTTGCGGGAATAAATCCATCAAGCTATACAATCGACAATCCTAGATTTATCAAATTCACTGCCGAGACAAGATGTTCCGGAATCGACTTTGATCAAATACAAATTAGGAAAGGGGCAACCGATGCAATTCGTCGATTGTCAGAAGCTGCCGGAAATATTTTCCCTTTAGATACTCAAGAGGCAGTTAAATTAATATCTAGCAACGGAGGAACACCACTTGTAGTTTCTGAAAACAATCAAGTGTTAGGTGTTATCGAATTACAGGATATTATTAAGCCGGGAATACAAGAGCGCTTTGAACGTTTGCGCAAGATGGGAATCAAAACAGTGATGGTTACAGGCGACAATCCTTTAACAGCAAAGTTCATTGCAGAAAAAGCAGGTGTTGACGACTTTATTGCTGAAGCTAAACCTGAAGACAAAATGAACTATATCAAAAAAGAACAAGCAGAAGGCAGATTGGTAGCGATGATGGGAGATGGAACAAACGACGCACCTGCTTTAGCTCAAGCCGATGTTGGTGTGGCGATGAATAGTGGTACACAGGCTGCGAAAGAAGCCGGAAATATGGTCGATCTGGATAACGATCCGACGAAATTAATCGAGATTGTAGAGATTGGAAAGCAATTGCTCATGACAAGGGGTACTCTTACCACATTCAGTATTGCAAATGATGTTGCAAAATACTTCGCAATTATTCCTGCGCTATTCATTGTTGCAATTCCTGCACTACAACATTTAAACATTATGCATTTGCATAGTCCTGAAAGTGCTATCCTATCGGCAGTAATATTCAATGCCATCATTATACCATTGCTTATACCTCTAGCCCTTAAAGGTGTCACTTACAAACCTATTGGAGCAAGTGCCTTACTTCGTCGCAATTTATTGATATATGGATTAGGAGGAATCATTATTCCATTTATTGGCATCAAAGCCATCGATTTAATCATTTCAAATTTCATTTAACAACTTATCATGAAAACGAATTTATTACCTGCTTTCAAGCTCACACTTGTTTGCCTATTCTTCTTCTCTGGTATTTATACTGTCATTGTTTTGGGCATCGCTCAACTTGTGCCAAATAATGGTAAAGGAGATATCGTGATGCAGAATGGAAAAACGTATTACACAAACATTGGACAATCGTTTACACAAGATCAATATTTCTATTCAAGACCATCTGCCATTAATTACAATGCAGCAGGTTCGGGAGGAAGCAATAAAAGTATAGGCAATGCAACTTACATCGCAGAAGTAAAAGCACGCATCGACACCTTTTTAGTGCATAACCCCACTGTTACTAAAGCAGACTTCCCCTCTGATTTAGTAACAGCATCAGGAAGCGGATTAGACCCGAATATATCTATTGAATCGGCGAAGATTCAAGTAAAGAGAATTGCAAATATTCGAAACATGCGAGAAGAAACCGTTAGTCAGCTGATTGACCAACAAGTTGAAAAACCATTGATGGGTATGTTTGGCACAAAAAAAATAAATGTCCTCAAACTGAATTTAGCACTCGACCAATTAAACAAAACATTAAAATAACATCTACCTAATTATCCATGAAAAATTTAAATATTCGATTTGCTGCACTATTAGTTTGCTGTTTGCAAATTGGAAGCATCAACAATGCTTATTCTCAACAAAAAGGAGAGCCCTTTGAAGGAATCGATGGTACTTGGCAAAATGGAAACGATCGTCGCGATTCCTCCGTATTTAATAAAATGCCCTTCTTTACACCAAGTATTCTCCTCGATGTTAACTACACTCATTCATTCAACGATCCGAACGACAATACTGTAGTAGGTTCAACAGCCTTAGCGAGAAACAATGAAGTACAACTCTCTGCATTACATTTTGGTGGCGATTTAAATTACAATAATGCAAGAGCTAGATTTATGACTCAATTTGGAACACGATCGATCGTTGTACCACGAAATGATCTTAGTCCTTATAAAGGACAATATCAACTAGCCAATGTATATCGTTATCTAAGCGAAGCTTATGCAGGATATCATATCAACAAATTAAACGGAATCAATATTGATGCAGGGATGTTTATGTCATACATTGGATTAAACTCCTATTATCAACCAGAAAATTGGGAATACCAAGCATCTTTCACTTCTGACAATACTCCGTGGTTCTTTAATGGAGTGCGATTTCAAATCCATCTAAACAAAAACTGGAAAGTAGAACCTTGGATCATTAACGGATGGCAGAGCTATGGGAAATTTAACAGCATGCCTGGAGTTGGAGGGAATATCACATACATGAGTAGTAACAGCAATTTAAAA
>Ga0255345_1002028_pt1 | contig 27013 bp, 28 predicted proteins | sample wastewater_treat_6_FD_192415 | JGI IMG/M metagenome (GOLD analysis project Ga0255345, IMG submission 192415) | Wastewater microbial communities from Lulu Island WWTP, Vancouver, Canada - plant20 | ecosystem: Engineered > WWTP > Wastewater > Unclassified | place: Canada: Vancouver, British...
CTTTTCGAAGAGATCGCGGAAATTGTGGATGGAGAGGATGCTCGTCTCGATGGCGAAGAACTTCTCGGCGATGTCCGCGTTGCGGCAGAGGACTTCCAGTATTCCCTTCACGTCGTTCATGAACCGTTCGGATCCTCCCGGGTTGATGTGGCGTCCGGGCATGCATACTCGATCGCCGCGCCGATGACAACGGAAATCTCGGCGCGCCCGCGGGCCGCCCGCCCGGAGACTGTGTCATCATCGGCTCTCGTCATTGCGAGTGACCGAAGGGGGCGCGGCAACCTCAATCGTTTCGATACCATCCGAGATTGCTTCAGTCGCTTCGCTCCTTCGCAAGGACATGGTGACACGGTATCCCGGGCGGGCGAGGGGCCTTTGGGTCAAAGGGGAGAAATCACGTTTCCAGCTCCTCGAGAATCTTCGGCACCACCTCGTAGAGGTTGCCCACGATCCCGAAATCGGAAAGCGCGAAGATGGGTGCGTTCTCGTCGCGATTCACGGCGCAGACGACCTTTGCGCCGCGCACGCCCGTCATGTGCTGGACCTGGCCCGAAACGCCCAGGCCGACGTAGAGCTCCGGCTTGACCTGCACGCCGGAGAGGCCGATGCAGAGATCCTCGGGCAGCCAGTGGAGCTCCTCGGTGAGCGGCCTCGTGGCGCCGAGCTCGCCGCCGAGCGCGTCGGCCAGCCGCCGGGCAAGAGCGATATCCTCCTTTTTGTCAAACCCGCGGCCCGCGCAGACGATCACCCGGGCCTCGGTGATATCCTTCGACACCTTCTCCTTCGGCTTGCGCTCGACGATCTTCACCGCCGACGGGGGCGGGGCCGGAAGCTCGCGGGTCTTGCCCTGCCTGCCGTCCATGGCCTCTGCCGGCTCGAAGCTTCGGGGCGGCACGGTGATGACGACGGGCCCGGCCGAAGCGGCGAGTTTCTGGATCGCGGCGCCGCCGTAGGCCAGGCGCTCCATCACGACGGAGCCCGTGGCCTTGTCGAAGGCAAGCGCCGTGCAGGCGCTGCAGAGCCCCGCGGCGAGCCGCGCGGCGAGCCGCGCGGCCGTCTCCTTTCCCCTGGCCGTGGCGCTGAAGAGGATCGCGCGGGGCGACGAAGCCCGCGCCTCCTGCTCGATGACGGGCAGCTGCGCCCCGAAGGGCTCTCCCGGCGCGAGTTCCGCAAGCAGCAGGACCTCGTCGGCCCCGCGGGCGAGGCACTCCTGCGGCGATGCAGACCCTTTCGCGACAACGGCGGTCACCGTTGTCTCCATCTCCGGGGCCAGCAGGCGGCCGGCGCCCAGCAGCTCAAAAACCTGCTCCCTCGTTTCCGCTACGATCCAGATACCCGCCATGTCCTTCCTCTCACTTGATCACGCCGCTCTTGCGCAGCGAGTCGACAAAACGGGCGATCCCGGCGGCATCGGCCGCGAGTTTCTCGCCCGTGCGCTCCAGGCTCGAGGCTGTCATGGCCGCGGTCTTGAGCGCCCCTTCGAATGTCCCCGTCAACTCGTCCCTTTTGACCGTGATCACCGGCTTCTTGCCGGCCATCAGCGTGTCCCTGACGCCCGGGATCCGGGGCGTGTTGATGTCGGGCAGCACGGTGACGAGCGCGGGCAGCGGTGCCTCGACGACCTCGACGCCGTCCTCGACGCGCCTCTCCGCCCTGAGCCTGCCCCCCTCGATGGAGAGCTTCTGCACGAAGCAGACGCAGGGGATGCCCAGCAGCTCGGCGAGCCTCGGCCCCACCTGCTGGGCGTAGAGATCGCTCGAGCCCTCGCCGCAGGCGATGAGATCGTACTGCAGGATTCGCGAGCGGATGACCTCGGCGAGGATCGCCGCCGTTTGAGACGGCTCCAGGTCCTTGAAGGAGGGATCGGACACGAAAAAGGCCTGGTCCATCCCGCGCGAGAGGCCGTCCTTGACGCCCTTTGCTGACTCGGGGGTGCCGACGGTTACGCCGATCACGTTCCCGCCGCCCCCGGCGTCCCGCTGTCGGACGGCCTCCTCGATGGCGTTGCGGTCGTACTCCCCGATCTTGTAGTCCACCGACGAGAAGTCCAGGGCACCCCCCGCGCCGCGGCGGATGTAGGCCTCGTCGACGACCCACTTGAAACAGGCCACGATCGTCGGCATGAATGCCTCCTGGCAAAAGGCTAAAGGTTAAGGGCAAAAGGCTGAGGGCAAAAAGCGAATAGAAGGGCGTCTTGTGTCTTGGCCCTAAGCCCTTCGCCTCAAGCCCTGCGCCGTTTTCTTATCTAAGCACCGTCCCCGAGATGACCATCCGCTGGGCTTCCGAGGTGCCCTCGTAGATCTCTAGAATCTTGGCGTCGCGCATCAGCCGCTCCACCCTGGCTCCCTTGATGTAGCCGTAGCCGCCGTGGATCTGGACGGCCTTCGTGGTGTGGTGCATGGCCTTCTCGGCGGCGAAGAGCTTCGCCATGGAGGCCTCCTTCGTGAAGGGCTGTTTCATGTCCTTGAGCCAGGCGGCGTAGTACGTCAGGAAGCGCGCGGCCGACAGGTCCGTGGCCATGTCGGCGATCATCCACGAGATGGCCTGGTGGCGGGCGATGGGGCTCCCCATCTGGACGCGCTGCTTGGCGTACCGGATGGACTCGTCGAGGGCCGCCTGGAGGATGCCCACGCCCTGGGCGGCGATGCCCACGCGGCCGTGGTCGAAGGCGGCCCCGGCGTTTCCCATGCCCGACCCCTCGGCGCCCAGCAGATTCTCCTTCGGCACCCGGCAGTCCTTGAAGACGACCTCCGAGGTCTGCGACGAGCGAAGCCCCATTTTGTGGAAGTGCTCGCCCGGCTTCAATCCCGGCGTCCCCTTCGGGATGATGAAGGAGCTCATGCCCTTGCGGCCCGCCGCCTTGTCGGTCCAGCAGAAGACGAGGTACGTGTCCGCGATGGGGCCGTTGGAGATGAAGGTCTTCGTGCCGTTCAGGACGTAAGCGTCGCCGTCCTTTGTCGCCGTCGTCGTGGCGGCCATGACGTCCGTGCCGGCGCCCGGCTCGGTGAGGACGAAGGCGCCCAGGTGCTTGCCCGTGGCCAGCGGGACGAGGTACTTCTTCTTCTGCTCCTCCGTGCCGAAGAGGCTGATCAGCATGCAGGCGATCCCGACGTGGATCGACACGGTGAACCCCGTCGAGGAGCACGCGCGCGAGAGCTCCTCCACGACGATGGCGTGGGTCAGGTAGTCCGAGCCCGAGCCGCCGTACGGCGTCGGGATGGGGATGCCCATCCAGCCCCCCTCGGCGAGCTTCCTGAAGAGCTCGGCCGGGTGGGCTTCCTTTTCGTCGATCTCCGCGGCGACGGGCTCGACGTTCTTCACGCAGAATTCCCGGATGTTCTTGCGGATCAGGTCCTGTTCCTCGGTCAGCTTGAAGTTCATCGTCATCTCCCTCCTTTATACAAAACTGTTATTGGGTGATTGGGAACTTGCAATGATTGCGAACAGTCAAACAACCGGTCATTGCGAGGAGTGGAGCGACGAAGCAATCCAGGAAAAGCGTCTCAAACGTAGATTGCCACGCCTCGCGAGGCTCGGCTCGCAATGACATGTCTTTTTAAACGAGGACGATTCCTGAACCCTGTCCCCTGTTCTCACCCAAACCGGAACTGAACGCCCGCGCCGCCCTCGGGGTAGCCCCATTCGAGCACCTCCGTGCCGCAGGCGATGCGGCAGGTGCCGCACTCGAGGCAGCCGTCGATGGTCAGCGTAAAGACCCCGTCGGCGCCTTCCTCGTAGAGGCCTGAGGGGCACGCCCGCACGGCCGCCCTGAGCCGCGGGTCGCGCTCCATGCCCGGCCTGATGCGGATGTGGGGGGCGGGCAGGGGCTTGAAGACATTGAGGCCCAGCCTGGTCTTGAGGTCGGTCATATCTTCGCGACCTCCTTGACATCCAGGAGCATGGTCCAGAGCTCGCTCAGGGTCAGGTGCCTGCGCAGTGTCGTGAAGACGGGTGACTTGGGTCCGGCGGGGACCGTGTACAGGTCCCGGAGCAGATTCCCGATGAGCTCCGGGTAATGGCCGAAGAGGTGCGGGTTTGCGAGCACCCGGGGCGTGTCCTTGAAGGTCCTGAAGTCCTTGAGGACGAAGCTCTCCTCCAGCGACTGCCGGTAGGCGGCAAGCACCGTTGCGTCGAAGCGGCCCGCCTTCCTCGCCGCGATGACGGTCTTCGCCGCATAGTACCCCGAGGCCAGGGCGTATTCCATGCCGCGCACGGTGAACCCGAGATTCAGGGCGAACCCGGCCGAATCCCCCGCCACGAGAAGGCCGTCGCCGCAGAGCCCCGAAAGCGCCCGGTAGCCGCCCTCGGGGATCACGTGGGCCCCGTACTCGACGGTCTGCCCGCCCCGGATGAGGGGCTCGACCTCGGGGCGCGCCTTGAAGGCATCGAACAGGGCGGGCGCATCGCCCGCCGCCGCCTCTTTCGCCATGTCCCCGATGGAGACGACGAGGCCGAGGCTCAGGCTGTCCCGGTTCGTGTAGAGGAACCCCCCGCCGAAGAGGCCCCTGGTGATGTCGCCCGCGAAGAGGTGCGCCGCGCCCTCGCCGTCGCCCACGGTGAACCGGTCGCTGATCACGCCGGGCTCGAGGCGGATCACCTCCTTGATGCCCACGGCATAGTCGCGGGAGAGCCCGGGCGCCCTCAGCCCGGCTTTCTCCGGCAGAAGGGAGAGGACGCCGTCACAGGCGATGACCACGTCCGCCCGCAGCTCGTCCCCGCCGGCGACAACGCCGCAGACCTTCCCGTTTTCGCGGACCAGGTCCGTCACGAGGGTCTTGGCTAGGATCATGGCGCCGCGCTCCTCGGCGCGCCCGGAGAACCAGCGGTCAAATTTCGAGCGCAGGATGCTGCAACTCTGGGGCTTCCCGTTTCGCAGCTCGCCGCCGGTGTAGTGGAAGGTGAAGGAGCGGTTGCGGGCCATGAGGGTGGCCCCTTCGCGGACGATGGCCCGCTCCAGGGGAGCCTCGTCCCAGAGGCCGGGGAAGAGATCGCGGACGGGGTTGAGGTAGAGTCTCCCGCCGGAGACGTTCTTGGCGCCCGGGTAGTCGCCCCGCTCCAGGACGACGACCTCGACGCCCTCGCCGGCCAGCGTGTACGCCGCCGCCAGCCCGGCCAGCCCCGCGCCCACGATGATGACGTCGAACCTCTCCACCGCATCACCCCTTTGACCCTGCTGCGACGAGTGCCAAATTCATATCCTTTTTCCGGAGGAAGTTCAACCCGAAAGGATGCGTTTGCCTGATGATTCGACGCGGTACGCTTCTTGCAAAATTATCCGGCACTTCAGACGCATTTGCCGGAAATGAGGCTGTTTTCGGCCGTCCGGACGGAGCGCCGCCGCGGGTGAGTGTCAAATTGCCGCCCGCCGGATGACGAGAAAGGAAAATGCCGTGGATGTCAAAAAACCCATCGCCAACCCCCTGATCGTGCTGCGCGAGGAATTCGACGACTGGGCGATCCTCTTCGATCCCGACACGGGCAACGCCTTCGGCCTCAATCCCACGGGGGTCTTCATCTGGAAGCTCCTGGATGGCCTCAACTCGCTGGAGGACGTTCTGGATCGACTTCGGGAGAGCGCCGAAGGCGTGCCGGAAAAAGCAGGGGAGGAAATCGACGGTTTTGTTTCCGCGCTGGAATCGGCCGGTCTGGTCGGATACGAACGCGATTCGCGCAGGAAGGAGGGCCGTAGCTCATGCGGGTGATGTTGACGCCGAGATCCCTGGATGTCTCGATCACCAATCGATGCAATCTGCGCTGCGCGTATTGCTATCATTTCGACAGCGCCGACGATACGGGAACGGATCTCCCTGCGGAGGACTGGCTCCGATTCTTCGAGGAATGCGGCCGTTGCGCCGTCATGACCGTCTCGCTTGCCGGAGGGGAGCCCTTGATCCGGGAAGATATCCAGGAGATCATCGAGGGGATTGCCGCAAACCGGATGCGATTCACCATTGCGACGAACGGGACCCTGATCACCGAGGAGATGGCCGCCTTCATCGCCGCCACGGACCGGTGCGACGGCATCCAGGTATCCATCGACGGCTCCATGCCCCTTACGCACGATTCGATGCGGGGCCACGGCAGTTTTCGAAAAGCCGTCAGGGGGATCCGCATCCTGCAGCGCCATGGTGTTCCCGTCACGGTGCGGGTCACGATTCACCGGGAAAATGTACACGATCTTGAAGGCGCGGCCCGGCTCCTTCTCGAGGAGATCGGGATCCCCTCGTTTTCGACCAATTCCGCTTCCTACATGGGATTGTGCCGGCAAAATTCGGAGCGGGTTCAGCTGACCGTCGAGGAGCGGACGCTTGCCATGGCGTCGCTTCTCGGGCTTTGCGAGAGATATGAAGGCAGGATCAGTGCCACGGCCGGGCCTCTGGCCGAGGCGCGCATGTACGCGGAGATGGAGGATGCGAGGAAACAGGGCCTCGATCGCCTGCCGGACAGGGGATTCCTCACCGGCTGCCGCGGCATGATGCAGAAAATGGGCGTTCGCGCCGACGGCGTCATGATCCCGTGCGGTCAATTGCCCGCCATGGAGCTGGGGCGGATCAACCGGGACCGCCTGGAGGATGTCTGGCTTCATCACCCGGAAATGAACCGGCTCCGCAGCCGCGCCCTGGTCCCCCTGAGTGATTTTGCCTTCTGCGACGGATGCCCGTACCTGAACTATTGCACGGGAAGCTGTCCCGCGCTTGCCTATGAGATTGTCGGAGATCCCTGTCACCCGGCGCCGAACGACTGCTACAGGAGATTCCTGGAAGCGGGAGGGAAAGTCCCCTCCATGGAGGGCTGCGCATCATGACCTGCGGACGCGCTCATCCCCTCGGCACCCTTTACGTCTACCTCACGGAGGGCTGCAACCTTCGATGCCGGCACTGCTGGATTCAGCCCAAGTTCCAGAGCGGCGCGCAGGTCTACGGCTCTCTCGATTTCGACCTGTTCCGCCACGTTGTCGATCAGGCCCTTCCGTTGGGTCTCTCCAGCGTCAAGCTGACCGGGGGCGAACCGCTCCTGCACCCGCGCATTGCGGACATTGTCCACTATGCCGGGGGGAAGGGGCTGCATATCGGCATGGAAACCAACGGGGTCCTCTGTACCCCGTCTCTTGCCGAAGAAATCGCCTCCTCCCGGTCTCCGCATGTCTCCGTCAGTCTCGACGGGGCCGATGCGGCCACCCATGAATGGGTCCGGGGCGTTTCGGGGTCCTTTCACGCGGCCCTCCAGGGCATCCGCAACCTTGTCGGAGCGGGCCTGCGGCCCCAGGTCATCATGACGATCATGAAACGAAACGCGGAGCAGGTGGTGCCCGTGATCCGTCTGGCCGAGTCCCTGGGGGCCGGTTCGGTGAAGTTCAATCTGCTCCAGCCGACGGCGCGCGGCGAAAAGATGCACGAGGCGGGGGACAATCTGCCGATCGAGCGCCTGGTGGCGCTGGGGCGGCAGGTCGAAAACAAGCTGGCCCGGTCGTCGAGGATCCCGCTGTTTTACAGCCATCCGGCCGCGTTCCGTCCGCTCGGGAGCATGTTCGACGACGGCGGCGGTTGCGCCGCATGCGGGATATTCGGCATCCTGGGCGTTCTGGCCTCCGGGGCCTACGCCCTCTGCGGGATCGGGGAGACGGTCCCCGAGTTCGTCTTCGGCCATGCGGCGAAGGATCGTCTCGAAGAGGTCTGGAACGAAACGCCGATGCTTCGCGAAATTCGCGACGGCCTCCCGCGCAGGCTCGAGGGCATCTGCGGGCGTTGCCTTATGAAAACAGTTTGCCTCGGAGGCTGCATCGCCCAGAACTATTACCGGGAGCGGAATCTCTGGGCCGGACACTGGTACTGCGAGGACGCATTCGGAAAAGGGCTCTTTCCGGAATCGCGGCTTCGCCCGGACGTCAGTCTCTCCAAGAGCCGGATATCGTCGCAGGGGCATGAGGACGCCCGTCGGCACGCCGTGGGAGGATAGACAGAGGATGGCAGCGAAAAAACTCGTGTACAGCACCCCGGTCCTGCAGGGATTCAGCGAGATGACGGCCAGCGCCCATTGCTATGGCGGCAACCAGGACGTCAACTATTGTCAGGCGGGCTTCACGGCGAAATCATTGTGCATCACCACTGGGCAGCGCGCGGGAGCGCCGCCTTGCTTCACCGGGACAGAGCCGATAGGCTGTTCTAACGGCGGGACTGCGCCGTACTATCAAGCTGCCTCACAGAGCTGCGGCAATGGGACTTACCCCTCAAACCACTGCAAGACCGGTACTACCCCCGCCAAGGGATGCAAGACGGGCAATGGCTTCTAATCGTTTCAGTGGCAACAACGGATCTTCGATCTGCCGGGACTGTCATGCGTGTTGAATGCCTGGTGAATAGGAGGGCGGCATGGGAACGTGCGGGCATCTATAAGCTCGACCTTGCCGACGGGACCCGCTGGGAAATAGGCTCGCTGCCGGCAGCCGCATCCCGGCTGGCGGAACTCAGGGAGATTCTCGAACTGCGCCCCTCCGACGGGAACCCTTCACGGACGCTGCAGCTTACCCGGGGAACAGCCCCGCTCGTTTTGCCGGGAACAGGCTGGAAGACGAAGAGGCTCCGGCTGATCCGGTTTCACTACCGCATGGACAAGCCGGAGATCATCTGCGATCTCGGACCGGTGCAAAGCCCGGTCATCGAGGTCTACATGCTTCAGGATGCCCTGTTCCCGATCTACGAGGGAGTCCTGGAGTCAGGCGGCGTGCCCTTTCATTCCGCCCTGATCGAGCGCAACGGGGCGGGGGTCGTGATCGCGGCCCCGGGAGGGACGGGCAAGACGACCTGCTGCAGCCGGATTCCGCCGCCATGGAAGGCGCTCTGCGATGACGACACCGTCATCGTCAAATCGCCCGAAGGCCGTTACGTGGCCCACCCGTTCCCGACCTGGAGCCGGTATGCGAGGGGTGAATCCCCGCGGAGCTGGGAGGTGGAACGGGCCCTGCCGCTGGAGGCGATTTTTTTCCTGGAGCGCTCGGCCGGGCGGGACGGGGTCTCCGCCATCCGGGGCGCCGAGGCCGTTGTTCGGGCCAGCGGCATGCACAGCCACATGCTTCCCGATGTATGGTCCTACCTGGACGTCTCCGAGCAACGGGAGGCCCGGGGGAAATTCTTCCGCAATACGGTGGATCTTGTCGGAGCGGTGCCCGCGTTTGTCCTGCGGGCCACGATTGACGGGAGGTTCTGGGAAGAGATGGAGAAGGCGCTGGACGGAGGGACCCATGAAGATAAGGATGAGCTGTCTCGGCGAGAGCATGCTGCCCACCTTAAGGCCGGGTGATCTTCTGGACGTGGCGCACTGCGACCGGGTCGAGCCCGGCGACGTCATCGTCTACCTGCCGCCCGGCGGGGACCGGTGGACGGTCCACCGGGTGTTTTCGGTCGATGGCCACGGTATCCGGACCCGGGGAGACAATAACCGCAGCGCCGACCCGGATTTCCTTCAGCACAAAGATATCCTCGGACGGGTGACCCGGTTCAGCCGGGGCAGGGCATCCGGAAGGGTGTTCGGAGGGTCGGCGGGGCGGGTCCTTGCCCTCCTGGTCAGGGCTCTTCACCGCATGAACGGGCTTGCCTGCAGGCTGCTCAGCCCGATGTACCATCGTCTCTGCCGCCGAGGCCTTTTCCGGCGGCTCGTTCCTGCCGCGATGAGGCCGAGAGTCGTATCCGTCGGCCGCGGGAGCGGGCAACAACTCCTCCTGTTCATGGGTAGACGGATGGTCGGCAGGCGTCGCCCCGGGGAGGCTTCCTGGGAAATTCGCAGGCCCTATCGCCTGTTCGTCGATGCGGGCAGCCTTCCGGGCCGGCCGTTCGATGTCTCAGAAGGCTCCGATGGGGTCCCCCAGTCCGCCGGATGTCCGGTCCCTCTCGCCGATGCGCCCCGGGCATGATTCTGGCATCCTGCCGTCTTATCGAATCAGAGCATGGAGCGCCGTGGAGCTGCTGAAGAACTGGCTTGGCTATCTCGGGGCCGCCCTGTCGCATCGCGACTTGCCCGAGGACCCTCTCGCCGGGGGGAAGAAGTACCCCTCCCTGAAAGCCAACCTGCGCAACCTGTTTCCCTTTTTCCTCCGGCACTGGAAGATGGGGGCCGCAGGGGCGGGTCTCATCGTCTTCAACGGGCTGCTTGCCTTCCCGCAGCCCCTCATCTCCCGCTTTCTGATTGATGACGTCATCCTGGGACATCGGCTCTTGCTCCTGGCCCCGGTTGTCCTGCTCGTGCTGGCTGTCGCCCTCATCGGGCGTCTTGCCGGGATGCTCCAGCAGTATATCCTGACCGTTTATCACCAGGAGTTGTCTCTGGACATCCAGGAAGCCCTGCTTGCGCGGACGCTGCGTTACCCGAAGGCGTTCTTCGACAGGAACCAGACGGGCTACCTCATGACAAGGCTCTCGGGGGATGTGGGCGGCGTGACCTGGTTCTTCTCGGAAACGGTCGTTCACCTGATTCAAAACCTGATTTATTTCTTCGCCGGCGCGGCGCTCCTCTTTTACCTCGAGTGGCGGCTGGCCCTGTGCATGCTCGTCGTGCCTCCGGCAATCGTCTGGTCCTCGAAATTTTTCACCGGGAAAATTCGTGCCCTCAGCCACGCCGGCATGGAGCAGAGGGGAAAAATCAGCAGCCGCTTCCAGGAGATGCTGACCACGATCCCCCTCATCAAGGCGTTCAACACGGAGGCCCGCACCTTGAGCCGCCTGATCCGGGAGATCCGGGCATCCAATCGTCTTTCCCTCGAAAGTTCCGCCCTGGGAACCGTCACGGACCTGGCAATCGGCCTGGCGCCCGACATCGCGCGCCTCCTCGTTTTCGTCCTGGGCGCGTACTGGATCATCACCGACCGATGGACCCTGGGGTCGCTCTATGCCTTCCAGGCCTACATGGGGTATCTCTTCGGACCAGCCCATCAGCTGGCCTCGATCAACCTGCAGCTCCAGCAGGCCGGGGCTTCCCTGGAGCGCGTTTCCGCCCTTTTCGACATCGCGCCCGAAGAAAACGCCGGGACGGGCGAGGCGGTCGATCGCCTCTGCGGCGATATCGAGTTCCGGGATGTCACGTTTGCCTACGACGGGAAGACCGCCGTCCTCGACCGCATATCCTTCCGCGTCAGACCCGGCGAGCGCGTTGCGATCGTGGGTCCGAGCGGCGCCGGCAAGACGACGCTGCTGAGCCTCCTGCTGCGCTTCTACCGGCCCACGGGCGGCGAGATCCATTTTGACGGGCGTCCCGCAACGGACTTCGAGGTCGGGTCCCTGAGGCGACGCATCGGGTATGCCCCGCAGGTCCCCGTGCTCCTGTCCGGCACCCTCATGGAGAATCTCCGGTACGGGAACCTCGAGGCGCGGCGGGAGGACGTCATCCGGGCCTGCCGGACCGCCGAGATCCACGATTTCATCGCAGGCCTACCCGACGGGTATGAAACGGCGGTCGGCGAGCGCGGCGTCAACCTCTCCGAGGGGCAGAAGCAGAGGCTTTCCCTGGCCCGGGCCCTCGTCCAGGATCCCGACATTCTCATCCTCGATGAGCCGACATCGGCCCTCGACAGCATGACGGAACGGTCGATCTTCGCCGCCCTGCCGAAAGCCGTGGCCGGGCGCACGCTGTTCATCGTGGCCCACCGTCTTTCCACGATTCGCGATGCCGGCAAGGTGCTGCTGCTCGACGAGAACCGGCTCATCGCCGCCGGGACCCATGAATCGCTGCTTCGGTCCAGCGGCTATTACCGATCCGTCGTTGCGTACCAGGACGTATCGGGTGGCTGCGTGTCCCGGCCTGCCCCGGAGACTCCCGGCGCCTTTGCCGCAACGCCCTCTGCGAAAGAAAACCGATATGATGACACCGGAACAGGAACTGCTTCTTCGCTGCACCGAGCCGCCCGGGCATGATGGGATCGCAGGCCTCGTTGCGCTTCTCGACAGGGAACGGATCGACTGGAGCGCTTTTGTGCAATTCGCTGCTCTGCAGGGTCTCGGCCCCGTCGTCTATCGACGGCTGCGGACGTGCTGTCCCGATCGCATCCCCGTGAAGGAAATGGAGAGGCTCCGGGTTCTCCATTTCGCCAACAGCGCGCGGACTCTGTTTCACACGCGGGTGCTCGGCGCCATCCTGTCCCGGATGGAATCGTGCGGCGTCCGGGCGATCCCGTTCAAGGGTCCCGTGCTGGCCGCGCAGATCTACGGCGATGCGAACCTGCGGGTATCGAATGACATTGACATCCTGGTGCGCCGCCGCGACGCCAGGGCCGCGACGGAAGCGCTTGCCCCCCTCGGATTCCGCCCGGAATGTGGCCTGGGGGGCGCACAGGGAGCGGCTCTTCTGTGCTTCTACTGCGAACTCGGCCTATCGCGGCCCGATGACGGGACCCTTGTGGAGATTCAGTGGGCGCTCGTTCCATGGCATTACGGGTTCAAATGGGATTTTCCGGATGCGTTCGACCGGGCGTCGACTGTGAAGGCTGACGGGGCCGTGTTCCCGGCGCTTCCGCCGGAGGAACTGCTGTTGGCCCTCTGCATTCACGGCACGAAGCACCGCTGGGAAAGGCTGCTGTGGGTGTGCGACGTGGCCTGGCTTGTCTCTTCCGAAAAGGATCTGGATTGGGACCGGGCCCTTTCCATCGCTTCCGCCGCGGGGGGTCTCGGGGCGCTTTTTCTGGGCCTTCGCCTCGCCCGCGATTTCTTCAGGGTCGACCTTCCCGATGGGGTTCGATCCCGTGTGCGGACAGGCCCGGGTCTGGACCGCCTGGTGGGTGAGGTCAGGAGACATCTGTTCGAGGAGGGTGCAATGCCGTCGACTCTTCCCGTAAAGATGCTGTTTTTTTTGAGGGCCCGCGAAAGGCGCATGGACCGCATTGCGTTTGCCGTCAAGACCCTGCTGAACGCATTCCTCGTGGTCCGGAGGCCCGTGGAGATGCCGCGCTCGTTGATGCCGCTCTATTTCATGACAAGACCCCTCTCGCTGGCTGCTAAACATGGCATCCCAATCCTTGCCAGGCATGCAGGTCGAAGCACGGCCTGATATTCCAGCTTGTCCTGAAAATAAAGGAGCGCCGGTCGAATCGACCGGCGCCCTCTTCGTGTCAAGCTGCTTTGAGAGAATGGGTCAGGCCTTCCGGACCGGCTTCATGAGCGCCATGGCGATGAGGATGCCCAGTACCGCGAGGCCCGCCGTGGGGTAGAAGGCGAAGGTGAAGGAGCCAAAGGTGTCCTTCGCCTGCCCCGCGATGATACCGCCCAGGATGGCGCCGAGGCCGTAGGCGAAGAAGACGAGGCCGTAGTTCCTGGCGTAGTTCTTCACCCCGAAGAAGATCGTCGTCGCCGTGGGCGCGATGGCCAGCCAGCCGCCGAGCACGAGCCAGAAGCCGATGAAACAGAGCGTGTAGAGCATGACGCTGCCCGGGCCCGCCGCCAGCATGCCCAGCGAGCACACGAGGATGAGGACAAAGGAGATGAGCGCCGCCATCTTGGGCGATAGCTTGTCCGTCAGCACGCCGAACAGGGGCCGGCCCACGCCGTTGAAGATCGCGAAGACGCCGACGAGTGTTGCCGCCGTGGCCGCATCCATCTTGATGATCTCCTGGGCGACGGAGGCGGAGATCCCGATGGCCATCAGCCCCGCGAGGGACCCGATGACGTAGCACAGGAAGAGGCCGAAGAAGGTGGAGGTCTTCGCCATTTCGCCCATGGCAAGGTCGACGGCGCTGGCCGCGGCCGCTGCCGGCGGCTTCCAGCCCGCGGGGAGCCAGCCGTCCCTGGGGAAACGGTAGGGGATGAAGCAGACGAGGATGATGACCAGGAAGGCGACCCCCATGTAGAAGAAGGTGGTCATGGGGCCCACGGCCTTGATGAGGGCCGCCGCGACGTTGGCCGACACGAAGGGCGAGCCGCCGAAGCCTGCCAGCGTCAAGCCCAGGGCGAGCCCCCGCTTGTCGGGGAACCACCGGCCCGCGACGGCCAGGGGGACGCCGTAGGCCAGCCCCACGCCGCCGCCGCCGATCAGCCCGTAGGTGATCGTCAGCATGGTCCCGTTCGTGGAGAAGCTGGCCAGGATCCAGCCCACCCCCACGATGACGCCGCCGAGCCAGCCGAGCATCTTGGGGCCGAGCTTGGCAAGAAGAAGGCCGCCGAAGAACACCATCGTGGCGAACAGGGCCAGGAAGACCATGAAGGGCAGGCCCGCCTCGGTGGCGCTCATGTTCAGCAGCTTTGCAACCGGGCCCCGGAAGACGCTGTAGGCGTAGACGCTGCCCAGGCAGATGTTGATGATGAAGCCCAGCACAACGAACATCCACCGGCCCTTCTCGGCCGGCATCCCGAAAAGTTTCTCCTCGCTCATTGGAACCCTCCCTCCTTGAAGACATGGATCGCGCGGGACAAGAGAATGAATGGAAACCGTCGGTCTGCGTCTCTCTGTCAAAAAACGCAAAATCGCGCCAGAGTTATCGAAAAAGCGGGGAATTGTCAAATGGAAAAAAGGGCGTTGAAATGACGGGCGGTTCGGCTGTCCGGGGTGAAGGGGAAACGGGTCGATCGGAAGGAGTCAGCGGTGCGCGCCGGGCTGCGGGACCGATTCCAGGTCTTCCGGCCGGTTGAGGTTGGTGAAGAGCCGCCCCTCGGGGTCGAACCGGCGGATCTCGCCGGCGGGGATCTCGCAGGTCTTGAACTTCCGGAACAGGGGGGCGAGTTTCAACTCGCCCCTCTCGATCTGCGATTCGATGACGGGGAGGCACCGTCGGGAATAGATCGCGTGAAGAGGTTCGAAGCCCTTCGCGGAGACGGGCACCACCAGGTCGTACCCCCCGGCCTTCGCGATCATGTGGGCGATGAACGCCTCGCTGAGGTAAGGCATGTCGCAGGCCGAGACGAAGGCCTGTTCGGCCTCCGCGTGGAGAAGCCCGGCATGGATCCCGCCCAGGGGCCCCTTCCCGCGGTGGATGTCCGTGACGATCCGGGCGTCGAACTCGAGATACTCGAGCGGGGAGTTGGTGGAGAGGATGATCTCCCGGAAGAACGACCGGTAGATGCGCATCGTGCGGTCGATGAGGCGCTCGCCCCCGATCTCGATGAAGGCCTTGTTGATGCCGCCCATGCGGCCGGCCTTCCCGCCCGCCAGAATAATTCCCGTCATACGTCGCTGCAGGACAGGCGTCTCGCCTGTCATCCTCCGGAAGCGTCCCGCCCGCCCAGCTCTACCTGCAATGCTGCAGGACCTCCATGATGACCTCTTTCGTGTAGTCCTTCAGCCGCCAGGTCCGGGCCAGCTCGACGGCGTTGTCGGCGATCTTTTCCATGTCGCCCTCCGGGATCCCGCCCTCACCGAGGCTCACGGGGCTCTTGATGGAGCGGAACCAATCCCTGAGCTCCGAGATGCCCGCCGCGGCCGCCTTCGCGTCATCGGCCTCGGCCACCCCGAAGAACTCCCTCGCAAGACGGGCGAAGCGCGCCGGCTTCTTCTTTGCGGACCAGGCCATCCAGCCGGGCAGGACGATGGAGAGGCCGGCGCCGTGGGCGATGTCGTAGAGGGCCGACAGCGAGTGCTCCATCATGTGCACGGGAAACCCCACGATCCCCATGCCCGCCGTCGTCAGGCCGTTGAAGGCAAGCGTTCCCGACCACATGAAGTTCGCCCGCGCGTCGTAGTCCCGCGGGTCGGCGAGCGACTTTTCGGCGGCCTCCATGATCGTCCGCATGAAGGCGTAGACCATGCGGTCCTGCAGGGGGCTCTCGCCCGTTTCCGTGTTGGTAAAGTAGCCCTCGAGCATGTGCGTGACGATATCGACGGCGCTGTAGGCCGTGTAGGCCGGGCTCAGGGTGTAGAGGACCTCCGGGTCGAGGATGGAGGCCTTCGGCTGGATGAGGGGCGAGCGGACGCTGTACTTCTGGCACGTCTCGTCCTTCGTGATGACGGCCGCCGGGTTCATCTCCGAGGCGCTGGCCGAGAGGGTGAGGACGACCAGGACGGGCAGGGCGTCCTTCACGGCCTTCGTGTAGACGAAGAACTCCCAGGGATCGTGATCGGCCTTTGCCCCCGCCGCGATCGTCTTGCCCGTGTCGATGACGCTCCCGCCGCCCACGGCGAGAACCACGTCCACCTTCTTCGCCCGGGCCAGCGCGATGCCCTCCCTGGCCTTGGAGAGCAGCGGGTTGGACTTCACGCCGGGAAACTCCACGAATTCCACCCCGGCCTCCTTGAGGGAGTTCAGGACCTGCTCGTAGACGCCGCTGGTGCGGACGCTGCCCATCCCGTAGACCATGAGCGCCCGGGTGCCGAACCGCCTGACCTCGGCGCCGATCCGGGCGATGGAGCCTTTTCCGAAGATGATCTTCGTGGGGTTTTCAAAGACAAAGTTCTGCATGGTCTCCTCCGGCGATTGGTCTGTCCCGTCTTTTAGTCTGTTTTGTCCGTTTCGTCAAAAAAATTCATCCTTCCGGGAAGAACATCGCGCGGCGGCCTGTCCTTCAAGAGCCGCGGCGCAGAATGCACTTGCTAAAATTCCGCGGGGAGGGTACAAAAACGCTCGAACCATTCGGAGGAACGGCGATGTACTGGGAAAAGGAAATCGAGACCCTGCCGCGCGAGAAGCTGGAGGCGCTACAGGTCGAGCGGCTGAAGGCGACCCTCCGGCAGGCCGCGAAGTCCCCGCACTACGGCAGGGTGTACAGGGAAAGGGGGTTCAGCCCCGGCGATTTCAACTCACTGGCCGACGTGCCGAAGCTTCCCCTGACGACCAAGGACGACCTCCGGGAGAACTGGCCCTACGGGTTCCTCGCCGTCCCGCGGGAGGAACTGGTCCGCATGCACTCCTCGTCGGGCACGACGGGCAGGGCGACGGTCATCTTCCACACGGCAGGCGATCTCGATGCCTGGACGAACCTCGTGGCCCGGTGCATGTACATGACGGGGGTGCGCAAGGCCGACATCTTCCAGAACATGATGACCTACGGGCTCTTCACGGGAGGCCTGGGCTTCCACTACGGGGCCGAGCGGATCGGCTGCCTCGTCATCCCGGCCGGGGCGGGCAACAGCAAGCGGCAGATTCAGCTCATGCAGGATTTCGAGACGACGGTCATCCACATCATCCCGAGCTACGCCCTGCATCTCACGGGCGTCTTCGAGGAACTCGAGGTCGATCCCCGGAAGGACACGAAGGTCCGCATCGCCTTTGTCGGAGCGGAGCCGCACACGGAGAAGACCCGGAAGAGGATCGAGGAGTATTACGGATGGAAGGCCTTCAACTCCTACGGCCTCTCCGAGATGAACGGACCGGGGGTGGCCTTCGAGTGCACCGCCCAGAACGGCCTGCACATCTGGGAGGACAACTTCCTCGTCGAGATCCTCGACCCGGAGACGCTGAAACCCGTCCCCGACGGCGAAGAGGGCGAGCTGGTCATGACGACGCTTCGGCGCGAGGGAATGCCCATTGTCCGCTACCGCACGAAGGACCTCACGCGGATCCTCCCGGGGCCCTGCGAGTGCGGCCGAACCCACCGGCGTATCGAGCGATTGAAGGGCCGTACCGACGACATGATGATCCTCAAGGGCGTCAACATCTTCCCGATCCAGATCGAGAAGAAGCTCCTGGACATCCCCGGCGTGGGGACGAACTTCCTGATCGTCCTGGAGCGCAAGGGCTTCAATGACGAGATGATCGTGAAGGTCGAGGTGGCGCGGGAGTTCTTCGACGGCGATTTGCTGAAGCTCCAGAAGCTCCAGCGCCGGATCACGGACGAGCTCAAGGGAGACATCCTCATCACGCCGAAGGTCGAGCTTGCCGAGCCGGGAAGCCTCCCCAAGACGGAGGGGAAGGCGGTGAGGGTCATCGACAACCGGAAGGATTAGCCGTCCGCTGGCCGGGGGCAGCGAGGGTAAGAAGGTGAGAGGGTAAGAACGTTGGATCCGCTGACTGCTTGATGCTTGCTCTCGGCTTCTCCGACCTTCTTGCCTTCAAACCCTCTTACCTTCTGATTGAAGGGCGTCTTGCGTCCGGGCAATTTTGACCGGCCCGAAAGGAGCGGTGGGAACCATGACCGTGCATCAGATCTCCGTGTTCGCAGAGAACAAGCCCGGGCAGCTGGCGAGGCTCACCCGGATCCTGGGCAAGGCGAAAGTGAACATCCGCGCCACGACCATCGCGACGACGGCGACCTTCGGCGTCATCAACCTCATCGTCGATGACCCGCAGAAGGCGATCAAGGCCATCCAGAAGGACGGGATGATGGTGACCACCAAGGAGGTCATTGCCGTCATCATCGAGGACAGGCCGGGCGGCCTCGACCGGCTCACGCAACTGCTCTTCAAGGAGGACATCAACGTCAACAACGCCTACGGGTTCGTGCTCGACAGCTGGAAGACGGCGATCTTCGTCGTCGAGGTGGACGACACCGCGAAGGCCCAGAAGCTGATCGAGAAGGCGGGCTTCAAGACGCTTGACGACGAGGCCCTCTCGGCGGTGGAGCCGTTTCACTATGTGAAGTACTAGGTACAAGGGTTCAGGGTTCAGGGGCCAGGGTACAGGCACAAGCCCCAAGGCAAGAAAATCCCCCTCTTTCCCCCTTTTGTAAAGGGGGATGAAGGGGGATTTGGACGAAACAGACGAAACAGACCAGAAAGACGGGATAGACGAAATCATGGCCAGAAAAGACAAGGGACACTTTGCGGCGAAGCACCCCGGCGAAAGCGTGAAGAAGGAAGTGGCGGAACTGCTGAAGAAGAAAAAGACCGACGGGGCCATGACGTGCCCCCTGGCGTTCCAGGCCGCGGACGAACTCAACCTGACGCCTGCCGAGATCGGCCGGGCGATCGACCTGCTGGAGATCCCCATCAGCAAGTGCCAGCTGGGGCTCTTCGGCTTCACGCCGGTCAGCCGCATCATCAAGCCCGCGGAGTCGGTTCCGGAAGACCTGGAGGCGGCGATCCGCAAGGCCCTGACGGACGGGCGGCTTTCCTGTGCGGACGCATTCCGGATTGCCGGGGAGTTCAAGCTCGCGAAGATCCGCGTTTCCTCGGCCTGCGAGAAGCTGAAGATCAAGATATCGGCCTGCCAATTAGGGGCATTCTAGCAAGCGGCAAAAGGCTAAAGGCTAAAGGCTAAAGGCAATGGATTCCTTCCCTGACCCTTTGCCCTTGGCCTTTCGCCCTTCGCCTTTCGCCCTTTGCCCTTTGCCTCCTTTTACAGGTACGGCTTCATCGCCTCGTGGAAGTAGCCCGCCATGATGCCGTAGCCTGTGCCGTTGGGATGGACGGCGTCGCTCATCTTCTCCGGGTTGCCGAGGAGCCCCTTCAGGATATCGGGAACCAGCACGGCGCCCGTCTCCTCGCTCAGCTTCCGGTACTGCTCCTGGAACTCCCTTCCCCAGACGGGCACATCGAGCCCCCCGAGGATGACGAGGGCTCCCTTGCCCTGTATGGACGTGACGATCGTCCTGAGGTTCCGGAAGGCGCTGTCCCGGTCCTGCCGGTTCTTCAGGTCGTTTCCGCCGAGGGTGATCAGGACGATGCGGGGAGAACGGCTGAGCACGTCGCGGTCCAGCCGGGCCATGGCCGAGGCCGTCGTGTCGCCGGGGATGCCTGCGTTGATGACGGGCCGGTCGATGAGGCGGGAGAGCTGGGAGGGATAGTCCATGCCGGGCGAGGCGCCGGTGCCGTAGGTGAGGCTGTCGCCGAAGCAGATGATGGTCTCGCCCGCCGGTCGGGGGTTTTTCACCGGCGGGTGATGGAAGAACTGACGGGAACCGGCGTATGCGATGAGGGCGATGGCCAGCGCCATCGCCCCTATTTTCAAGAATCTCGCCATTATCTTCGCCTGATGCCTGCGGCCTCCGTTTACCCCTTTTCCTCCGCCCAGCGGGCCAGCGTAAAGAGCATGTCGGCCAGCCGGTTCAGGTACCGGTGGATCTCGGCGCTCTCCAGGAGCCCCTTCTGCTTGAGCTCGGCCGCCCTGCGCTCGGCGCGGCGGATGACGGTCCGCCCCACGTCGATCTGCGCGCTGACGGCATTTTTGCCCGGGTAGATGAACTCGCGGGGGAAGGGCACTTCCTCCTGGAGACGGTCGATGAGGTCCTCGACGCGGTCCACGTCGGCTTTGCCGATCCTCTGCGCGAGCTTGCCCATGTCCTCGGGAAGGGTCGACATCTCGGCCCCCATGACGAGGAGGTCCTTCTGGACCTGCAGGATGATTTCCTTGATCCGGGCACTGGACGTCATCCCCCGGGCCACCCCGAGGACGGAGCTGGCCTCGTCCAGCGTCCCGTAGGCCTCCGGCCTCGGGTCGAACTTGGGGATCCGCTGCCCGCCCAGGAGACTGGTCTCTCCCGTGTCGCCCTTCTTCGAGAACTTCATGCCTTGCTCCTTTCGATGAACTTGCCGACGATCGTCAGCATGGTTTCGCGGTTCTTTTTCGCGCCCTCGAGGATCGTCTCCATGGTCAGGGGGGTCTCGACGACCCCGTTGCAGTAGTTGTCGACCGAGCAGAGCGCGGCATAGGAGAGCCCGAGTTCCCCGGCGATGATCGCCTCGGCGGCCATCGTCATCCCCACGATGTCGGCGTGGGCGGCCATCATGCGGATCTCGGCCCTTGTCTCGAGCCTCGGCCCCTTCGTCTGCCAGTACACGCCGCGCTCGACAACGGGAATCCCGCAGGCGCCGGCGGCTTCGATGATCCGCCGGCGCACCTCCCCGGAGAGCTCGGGCGTGATGTGCACGGGCTTGTCCGCAAAGACCGTGGGCGTGTCGGCCAGCAGGATGAAGTCATCGGGAACGACGATGGAACCGGGCGGCAGCCCCCTCCGGAGGGACCCTGTCGAGTTGACGGCGACGACGGTCCGGACGCCGAGGGCCTTGAGGGCCGTGAGATTGGCCCGATGGTTGACGAGGTGGGGCAGGACGTATCCGCCGGTCTCGCTGTCGTGGCGCGGGATGTGGGCAATGTCCCGGGAGAGCCGGAGGGTCACCCGCCCGAACTCGTTGACCGCGTGTTCCGTCCGGAGCCCCTTGAAGACGCTCGTCCCGTGCAGGACCGTCCCCGAGATGATGCCGATGGGCGTCATGGGTACCTCGACGAATGGCGAATGGCTTATGGCATAAGGCTCAGGGCGAGAATGGACGTGAATTCTAAAACAGCCTTTGCCTTGATCGTTCTGCGGTTTTCTTGCCCTAAGCCCTGCGCCCTTAGCCCTTAGCCTTTTAGCCCTTCCCGTTTACCAGAATCGACAGGGCCTGTCAAAAAAATCGTTCCCCGGGGGGCCGTGCAAGGCCCGTCCACGGCGTGCCGGGATGCCGTCGCCCTCGCGGATTGCTTGACTTCGCCCGAACTTGATGGCATAGTCTGCCACAGCACACCAAGGGGGTAAGCCCATGAGCGGTGAAACCGTCATCCATGTCAGCGAAACAACCTTCGACGCCGAGGTGCTGAAGTCGAGCCAGCCGGCGCTGGTCGATTTCTGGGCGCCCTGGTGCGGGCCCTGCCGGGCGATCGCACCGGTGCTCGACGAGCTTGCCGAGGAGTACAAGGGCAAGGTGAGGGTGGCCAAGATCAACGTCGACGAGAACAGGAAACTGGCCGGCGATCACGGGATCCAGAGCATCCCCACCATGCTCCTGTTCAAGGACGGCAAGGTGGTGGACAAGGTGATCGGGCTCGTTCCGAAGGAGCGGCTGAAGGCGCTGGTGGACAAGGTCCTGTAGAACGAACGGAGACGGGAGGCCCCCGCGACGCGGAAGGGCCTCCATTTTTTTATGCGGCCGGAGGGCCGCGGCGGGGAAGAATGAAACCGGAATCCATCGGAAACGCCATGAAAAACAGGCACAGGCTCCTGGCGGCGGCGATGCTGCTGGTCCTGGTGGCGACCATGGGCGGCTGCGCCTGGTGGGATAAGATGTGGGGCAGGGAGCCCCGAGTGCGCCAGACGCCCGAAGGGCTCTACCAGCGGGGCTTCGAGCAGTACAAGCAAGGCGACTACAAGAAGGCGATCGAGACCTTCACCCGCGTGCGGGACGAATACCCGCTGAACCCCATTGCCCTCATGGCGGAGCTGGGGATCGCCGACTCCTATTTCGAGAACGAGCAGTACATCGATGCCGAGGTCGCTTACAGCAGCTTCGTGGAGCTTCACCCCACGAACCCGAACGTCCCCTACGCCATGTTCCAACTCGGCATGTGCCATTACCACCAGATGCAGACGATCGACCGGGACCAGACGGAGACGCAGAAGGCCCGCAAGGAGTTCGAACGTCTCATCTCCCGCTACCCCCAGAGCAAGTTTGCCATCATGGCCGAAAAGAACCTGCGCGAGGTGAAGCAGCGCCTTGCGGAGCACGAGTTCTACATCGGCGAGTTCTACTACCGCACCAAGAAGTACGAGGCGGCGCTGAAGCGATTCGAGGCGATCCAGCGCGATTATGCCAACCTGGGGCTCGACTACAAGACGGCCCGGTTCGTCGAGGAGACGAAGCTGCGGATGCGGGAGGTCGCGGACAGGAAGGCCAAAGAGGCACAGAAGGCCGAAGAGGCCCGGAAGGCCAGGGAGGCCAAGGACGCCGGGAAGTCCAGGGGAAAACCGCCGGCGCCGGATGCGGAACGGGCGCCGGAGACCCCGCCTGCACCGGGACCCCAAGCACCCCCGGAACCCCGGAAATAGCTCACCCCGGTTCCGACAGTCTTTTCACGGCGGCAAGGACGTTTTCATCGGCCTCGCGCGACGTGTCCACCACGAGATGAGACCCCGCGGGGATCTCGTCGATCCTCTCGAAACTTCCTTTCTGGGCCCGGAAGAGTTCCCAGCGCCCGTCGGAGATGTCGCCGCCCTGCGATTCCCGTGACCGGAGCCGGGCCTCGACGACGGCCTCGGGACAGGTGCACTCCACCAGGAAGGCCTCCGCGCCGATCCCGCGCGCGCCCTCGAAGGCGCGCGAGCGCTCTTCCCGGCTCTTGTAGGAGCCGTCGAGGATAACGGCCCCGGCCGCTTCGAGTTTTTGCAGGGCGATCTCGAGGGCCCTTGCGTAGGTCCGGCGAGATGTCTCCGCCGAGTAGATCCCCTGGCCGAACCCCTCGTAACGGTGCTCCGAGGATGGGATCCGGAGCATGTCCTTCCGGACGGCGTCCGTCTGGACAATGTCGGCCCCGATCAGGGGCGCGAGGGCCCTGGCGAAGACGCTCTTGCCCGTTCCCATCAGGCCGGCCACGAGGACCAGCGTCTTTTTCGGGGGACGGGCTGCGTAGGAGAAGGCCAGATCGAAATACCGCGCGGCCGTCCGTGCGGCGGCATCCCGGTCGACGGCCTCGGTGTGCGGGTCGTCGAGGCGGAAACTCGTCACCTTTCCCCGGACGAAGGCGTAGTAGCAGCGGTAGAAATCGAGCAGGCGCCGCACGTCCCCGTCGCCGCTGTGGCGGATGTAGGCCTCGACGAAGGATTGCGCGTGGTCGGGGTAGCCGTGGTAGTCGAGGTCCATGGCAAGGAAGGCCGCCTCGGCCGCCACGTCGCCGTAACGGAAGCGCTTGTTGAACTCGATGCAGTCGAAGATGACGATCCCGTCGGTCAGGCAGATGTGCTCGGCGTGGAGGTCGCCGTGGCAGTCCCGGATCCGGTGTTCCTCCACGCGCTTCTCGAACAGCTGCCGCTCCCGATCCAGGTACCGATTCACCCAGGCCTTGAGGAAATCGTACCGGCTGCGGGGGAGGGTGATCCCGACGTACGTTGCCGTCTGCTCGAAGTTCTCGTCGTGATTGCGCCGGATCGTTTCGATGCCGCCGCACTCGTCGATCTCGCCGCCCGTATCCGCGGCGGCGTGGAATGCGGCGACCTTCCGGGCGACGGCATCCATGGTCCCCCGGGGGACCTTCCCTTCGGCCAGCAACCTCTTCAGCATCCGCTCCCGGGGAAGCCTCTTCATCACGACGGCATAATCGACGGGCCTGCCGGCCCCGAGCCGAATCTCGCCGGCCTCGTCCTCGCCGATCGAGGCGACCTCGAGATAGGCCTCGGGCGCCAGCCTGCGGTTGAGCCGCAGCTCCTCCCTGCAGTAGCGCATTCTCTTTTCGAGCGTCGTGAAATCGAGAAAGCCGAAGTCGACGGCCTTCTTCACCTTGTACACCCGGTCCCCTGCGATGAAGACGAAGGAGATGTGCGTCTGGACGAGCTCCACCTTCCCGGGCCTGTTCGGGTAGAACCCGGGCCGCAACATCGCTTCCACAAGGCGGGGGTGCGTCATGGGATCGGTTTCCTTTCGGGCTGGCCTCCCGGGCCGTTCGAGGTGAAATGCGCCGGGTCCCGCGTCCTTTCGACAACATCCTGCCGGCGGGGGGCCGGCAAAAAAAGGATCGGGGTTGTCCCAATCCTTTGACGGGCGACGGGCTGCGTCACGATGGCGCGGGACGCGTCCGCCGGGTTTTTATCTGAACCACTTCTTTTTCCGGCTGAAGGGGCCTGTCGAGGAGCGAAGCAGCCGGGTGATGAGCCCTTCGCCGGACCTGGGGTCGTAAATGCCGGATTGCTCCTTTGCCGCCTGTTCCCGCTCGATGTCCTCCAGGCTGGGGTAATTGGCCAGGTCGTCGATCAGGATGCGGGGCTGCCTGTTGCCTTCGTGACCGCCGCCGCCGGCCGGCGGCGCCGCCGGGGGGAGGGGGGATGCGGCGGCCCGTGCCAGCGCTTCCTCACGGCGCGGGAAGTGCCGCAGTACGGGAGGGGTGTAAGCCTGCCTCTTGAGGCTCGTCAGAGCCTTTTCCATGATGACGGCGTAGCTCTCGCCCGTCTTTTCCTTCTCTGCGGCGAGGAATTCACGCGCGTCACGGGAGAGGACGACGGTGAAGGAACTCTTTCCCTCGGCCTTCTTCTTTTCTCTCCACCGCCTTACCCTGTCTGCCTCTTTTTTCATCCCGTTTCCCGTTACAAGTAACAGCCGTGCTGTTTCTTGTAACATCGGTTGCACGATTATTCAAGTCTTTATATGAAGAATTCCAATGGCATCCGGTCCACCGGCGTTTGTCCTGTTTCCGGCATGGAATGGATCCTGGCCGGGCAGGCCGGCTTCAAGTCCTCCTCCTGGCCAGGACGTCTGCGTTGACGACGCAGCGAGGGGTCTCTCCTCTCAGCCCGGCAAGGAGGTTGTCGGCGGCCATGCGCGCCATGAGCGTGCGGTCCTCGATCGTGCCGCTTCCGACGTGGGGGGTCAGGACCACATTCGGCAGATCGGCCAGGCCCGGCGTCAGGGCCGGTTCGTTTTCGTACACATCGAGCCCGGCCCCGCCGATGATTCCGTTCCGGAGCGCCTCGACCAGCTCCTTCTCATGGACCACGGGGCCGCGCGAGGCGTTGATGAGGACGGCGGAGGGTTTCATCTGCCCGAGCTGCTCCGCCCCGATCAGGTAACGGGTCTCTTCCGTGAGGGGCACATGGAGGCTCACGAAGTCCGACTCCCGCAGGAGGCGGCCGAAATCGGCATATTCGACGCCCAGTTCCTTTTCCCCGGATTCGTCGAGCCGCTGCCTCTGGTAGTAGAGGAGTTTCATGCCGAACCCGCGGGCCCTCCTGGCCACGGCCTGACCGATGGCGCCGAGGCCGACAATGCCGAGCGTCTTGCCCGCAACGGAGCGGCCGAGGAAGAGCATGGGCGCCCAGTGCCGGAATCTGCCGTCCCGCGTCAGGCGGTCACCCTCGACGATCCGGCGGGAAACGGCGAGGAGGAGACCGAAGGTGAGGTCCGCCGTGGGCTCCGTCGTGACACCGGGCGTGTTGGTCACGACGATGCCGCGCTGCGTGGCGGCCGCGACATCGATGTTGTTGAACCCCACGGCCAGGTTGGAGACGACCTTGAGGCCGGGGGCCCTGTCCATGACCTCCGCGTCGATGCGGTCGGTGATCATCGAAAGGATGCCCTCCCGGTCGGAAACTTTCCGGAGCAGGTCATCGCCGCTCATGGGCCGGTCTTCCCGGTTCGCCTCCATGTCGCAGGCGGCTTCGAGCTGTGCCATGATTTCGTCGGGGAGCCTCCCGGTGAGGAGAATCTTCTTTCTGTCGTCCATGCGGTCCACCTCACTTTCCCTTGAAGTCCGGCTTGCGCCTTTCGCGGAAGGAGGCAAAGGCCTCCTTCAGGTCCTGAGACATCAGGAGCACCATGTTCTTGTGTTGGGCAAGCGACATCCCGTCCCGCACCGTCAGATGACGGCTCGCGTTGAGGACATCCTTGGTCGCCTGCACGGCCAGGGGGGCATTGGCGGCGATCTGGCGCGCGAGCGTCCCCGCCCCCTCCATCATGGCCGCCCCGTCGGGGTAGACGGCGCCGACGAGGCCCATCGCCTTCGCTTCCCCGGCCGTGTAGAAACGCGCCGTGAAGGCCATCTCGCGCGTGAACCCCTGGCCGATGACACGGGGAAGCCTCTGCAGAACGCCCATGTCGGCCACCAGGCCGATGGCGGCCTCGCGCAGCGAGAAGGAGGCATCCTCCGTGCACAGGCGGATATCGCAGGCCGAGACGATGTCCAGCCCCCCGCCGATGCACAGACCGTTGACGGCGGCGATCACGGGTTTCGGGCAGTTCTCGATTTCGTCGCAGCAATCGAAGAGGGGCCGGAACGCCGCGGGAAATCCCAGGCTCGCCTTGGCGGAGCCCTTCAGCCCGGCGGCGGCGAATTCCTTGAGGTCGAGGCCGGCGCAAAAGGCCCTGGCCCGGCTGGCCAGGACGATCACGCGGACCTCGTCGTTCCCGCCCAGCTCCCGGAAGACCTGCGCGATCTCCGCCGCGAAGGCGAGGCTCAATGCATTCATGCTTTCCGTCCGTGTCATGGTCACGATTGCGACGCGCTCTTCGATCGAGACGTCCAGATTCTGATACGTCACGGGTTTCCTCCTCCCAAATCGGTCTGTTCCGTCTGTCTTGTCTGTTTCGTCTTGTATGTTTACTTCAGTCTTTCCAAATGCATTTCAGTTAGGTAGAGAGTCATTCATGGTTTGAGCCCGGCGTGGCAGACCGTTTCCGTCTTGGGCCTTGAGCCCGTTGAACAGCCTGGGTC
>Ga0255345_1002031_pt1 | contig 27001 bp, 16 predicted proteins | sample wastewater_treat_6_FD_192415 | JGI IMG/M metagenome (GOLD analysis project Ga0255345, IMG submission 192415) | Wastewater microbial communities from Lulu Island WWTP, Vancouver, Canada - plant20 | ecosystem: Engineered > WWTP > Wastewater > Unclassified | place: Canada: Vancouver, British...
AAATCCAAAATTCAAAATTCAAAATCCAAAATTCACTTCAAATGCTCCTCAATCTCCGCCTTCGGAAAATACCCCGTGCCTGTCCAAACAATTTGCTTGTTTTTATAAATCATGATTGTTGGAATTTCCGAGATCTGCAATTCAGCCGTTAGCGCTTTATTTTGATCGGTATCAACACGAACAACTTTAATCTTGCTACCCATTTCTTTTTCGATCGCATCTAATTCAGGTTTTAATTTTTTGCAAGGTCCGCACCAAGTTGCGAAGAAATCGAAAACGATGAGGTTATTAGAAGCAATTAATTTATCCATGTCCATTTTCGACATTCCTGCTGCGGCAGGAGCTACGGCTACGCCTGAACTAACTTCATCAGGTAATCCTTCGGCTCTCCATTTCATAATTCCTCCTGCGAGTTCATAAACTTTACTGAATCCCATCGTGCGAAGTTTAGCAGCAGCATTCGCGCTGCGTCCGCCACTAAGGCAATACACAAATAAAGGTGAATCGTGATTCAACGATTTAGCTTGCGCTTCGAAATTATCGCCGTTCCAATCGATGTTTCGTGAATTAGCGATATGCCCTTTTTCATATTCACCGGGAGTTCTTACATCGAGTAAAATACCATTTGGTGTTTCTGCTAATTTCTTTTGGAAGTCAACAGCGCTTAAATTTACATTGCCTGAATTTTGTCCGTTGCTGCATGCATTGGTTAAGGCAACAATAAACATGATGAGTGCAATATGTAGTGTTTTCATTTCGATATAATTGTTTTATTTGTTTTAGTACACGATTAATTTTACTGGCTTACTCTTTGTTGAACTTAAATAATATACTAAGTATGTTCCTGAGTTAAGAGTATTGGTATGATGATATTCACTTTGATTAATATCGGATACCTTTTCAATTATTCTTCCCGATAAATCTTGTAAGACAATAGTTTTTGGTGATGCTGTGGTCGTATTAAATTGAATAGTAAACTGACCATTTCCCGGATTAGGGTATATGCTAAAAGTATCTGACGATATTTCATTAATTGCAGTAGCAGTAAAAATTAAATCGTCGGAGCAACGTGAACATCCGTTACTATCTGTTGCGCACAAAGTATAGGTTCCGCTTGTGGTTGCATTGTATGATGTTTGTGTAGCGCCTGCAATGGCAACTCCATTTAAATACCATTGAAAATTATAACCGCTAAGTGCAGTCGTGAAAGTATTTCCGTTAATGAAGAAATTTGGTTTGGGAGGTAATGGAATAATTTGAACAGATGAAACGGCACTCGATGCTGAACATCCGTATTCTGTGGTTATTGTTACGGAATAATTTCCTGATACTAACGGCGTATATGTGTTTAATGTATCGTTGGTTAATAATAAACTATCACTAAACCATTGAATATGATTAATACTATCGTTTAATTTTAAAGTGACAGAATTTCCTTCGCATAACAGCAATGGTCCACTAGAATTTATAGTGGGGATGGCTGGAGTTTCGTAAACTATTACCGTATCGGTTGCAACTGACGTATTGATTGGTGTTTTGAAGATGCTGTAATTAACGATTAGTTGTCCGGATGCACCCGACACCGTTCCCGTTCCTGTGCCTGTTGGATTATTTTGTCGGTTAAATTGGATCTGTCCTAAGTCATCGTCAGCACCAAAAAGTCCACCGTCTTCATCCTTTACAACAACAGTATAATTGCCGCTATCTAACGGAATATTAGGTAATGTAAAAGCAACAGGAGGGAAGGTGTTCGAAATAGAAGGATGAGAATCGTACACTTGATTACCTGCTGAATCCAGCAAGAGGAAGTAAATATCAGGATCATCGGCGAAGCCTCCATAGTTATTGGGTATAGCCGCAACCGTTAGTTCAGTAAGAAAGTAATCGGGACTAACATTAGGCGTGCACGTTTGAGTAACTACGTAAGTTCCGGGAGTTGTATAAGTTTGAGGAGGAGGGTTTTCGAGTGTACTTTGGATACCATTGCCAAAGTCCCACGTGTAAGCAGATTGTCCGGGATTGTTATTAGTAAATTGAACGGTTAATGAATTACATCCCATTGCATTTTGCATGCTGAAACCAGGATTAGAAACGATGCCAGGTAAAACGATTAGAGGGCGTTGAAAAGTAATATTTTGTTGACCTACTAACTGCACATCAGCAACCACGGTAACATTCATTGTATAATTACCGGGTATGAGAGGAGTGCCGCTGATATTAACACAACCATAAATAGAAGTTGCGGGATTATAATTACAACCGTTACCGGGATTGTTGCATTGCCAGCTTAATCCGATTGGGAGTCCTGTAATGCTTGCCAATTGATAATTACTAATTGTTAATCCGAGGGTATCGGTAAGCATAACAAAAGTGATGTCTTGCGAATAAGGAGAGCTTGCTGTAGCAACGGGCAATGTATCTGGATAAATTCCTGCTGCCGTAACAGTAGAATCAATTGTACATTGAGCGTGAAGGCTGCCGAAAGAAAAAGTGAACAGCAACAAGAAGAGAGTTCGGAGTAAATGTTTTTTCATAGTGATCTTGAATCACTAAATTACAGTTTTTCTAATTGCAACAGAAAGGCAATTGAAAATACGCAATTATAAGTTCTGCTTAATGATATCTTCGAGTTGGCGAGCGGTAACCACGCCTGACGTTCTCCATTTAATTTCGCCCTTACGAAAGAGGATGAGGGTAGGGACACCTTGAATTTGAAAAGCAGCGGCAGCTTGAGGGTTTTTATCGACATCAATTTTCAAGACCAATGCTTTATCGCCCACATTATTTTTCAACTCCTCAAGAATGGGCTTCATCATTTTACAAGGGCCGCACCATTCTGCAAAGAAATCGACCAGCACTGGTTTATCGCCGTTAATGATTTCAGAAAAATTTGAATTAGCCATTTTATTTAGTTGTTTTTACTTCCTCGAAAGAGACCTCTAGAGGTTCATTAGGTACTGTGGTAGGGTACGACGCGTTAGCGCAGCACGATTTATTAGCGATAGCCTGATACAAAAACCATGCTCCGGGAAGTATCAGTAGCCATTGACTGTCGATAACTCCCTGATAGATGATTAATGCTCCTAACGCTCCACGGAAAATCCGCATGGCGTGTATCATTTTTTATCGGTTGTATCCATTTTAAACGGCACGTACAACGGACAAAAGCTCACGATGCTTGTCAAAAGAAATACAACCGATAACACTAATAAGATAGAAGCCGTCATGCCCGTAATTTTACCTGCTGAATACAAGTAAAAAACTACAGCAGCAACAATGATACGTAAGATACGGTCGAGGGAACCCATGTTCTTTTTCATAATAGTCTGATTTTGATGAGTCAAAAGTATATTGAAAGATAAGCCTTTTTTGTGACTAAAGTTACACAGTGAAGAAAAAGATTGTTTCAACAAATAATATTTGCTTAAAAAGAAGAATATCAATTAAATACAGGTTTCAGTAATGATAAATATCAGCAATGTAGAAAAAGCAACATTAATCTACTTTCTGCAAATCTCAGTGTGGGGTACAGCAAGTTCCCTCCCTAATTAAAATTACAAAAAAATCTTCAAATAGTCGGGAGATAAATGCTTACAAACGGTTAAGTGAATGGCTAATGATTAATTTTATTTTATTTTTAATAAATAGGCAGTTGCTTTAATTGAATATTCCTTTAAATAATTGTTATGAAATCAGAAACGCAGAAAAATATTTTTATTATTTTGCGTTTTGTATATTTTTAATGTATACATTTGATTAATTATCTGTGAAGTTGATTAGTGTTTTTTTAATCTGACTGTTTGTGCTAACCGTGCAAAATGTCTTAATGCTACAGTTATGCACTTTATTTTGAATAAGATTTTGTTGACTTTAAGAATATGGTTGATTAGGGATTTTTCCTTTTCATACTTCTATTGTGGTTTCGGTCGAAACAATAGTGTTTTTAAAATTGAAATTTTTAATTCCTTCTCATATGAAAACAACACTTACTTTAATTCTATTCCTTGGGCTTTTTGCGTTGGCTCCAAATCGAGCATTGGCACAAACTATTGGCGATGCCTTTATAGTTAATGCAGCTCCGCAAGGAGGATATACCCAATCGGTGTTAAACATTGTTTTAACCGATACAGTTAATGTATCTTCGATTGTAGTCAAGGTTGGTTCATTAGATGGCGGCCAAGATTTGTTTAGTTATACGTTTACGTTTGATCAATCTAGTGGCTTTCCAACTGGAGTAGGTTATTCGCGAAGCGGATTTAAAGTCAGTTGCCCATTGGGTAATTTAGTTGAAACAGCAGTGTATTTTACGGAAATAACTACTATTAATTCTAGTGGTGTCTCTTCCGCTGCATTTAAGTTTGTTTCAAACTAGGAAGCACAACAACTAATTCTAATTTTTCTTACAACCTATTAAAAAGAAACCTATGAAAGTATCATATAAATATACCGTACTCTTTATTTTTCTTTTTGCAAATTTCAACTTATTTGCAACAAAATATACCTGGACAGGAAATACTAGTACCGCCTGGTCGACCTCGACTAACTGGAGTCCAAATGGGGTCCCTTCCACAACGGATTCCGTAAAGATTGTCACTCGAACAAATGCTCCTGTATTAGCGGCAAACACTAGCGTGAAAGAGCTTGACATGACATCAGGTAGTATTTCTTTAGGGGGATATTCGTTGACTGTTACCAATAATGCTTATTTCTATGCAGGTACATTAAGTAACGGGACGTTAGTTTTAAGAGGTAGTTATGCTTTATTTAATGGAAGTACATTTAATGTTGCTATTGATGCTATTGCATTAAGAACAGAGTTTAGCGGAGGTGTATTTAATTACCCTTGTTCATTCGAGCAAACTGGGACATCAACTACCAATGGTGCTGGTGGATGTACTTTTAATGCGTCAGTAACGATAAAGAAAACAGGTGCTTCTTACTTAACTATGGGAGTAACCTCAGCTGACATTTTCAATAGTACATTAAAGGTTATAAATACTGCAACGTATGCCGTTCAGCTTGGATATAATACAGTAGCGTCTTTTTATGATAGTTTGATATTAGAGAATAGTAGTGCATCAGGAATAAGTATTGGAGGAGGAAATACAAACGGAGGTGGACATATTTACAATGGTAAAAAAATAGCCATTGGGACGGGAGGATTTTCAGCTGGACTATTAACGCTTAAGAACTTTATACAGACTGGAACTGGGCAACAAGCATTTGCAACTTCAGGATCGGCAATAACCAGTTTGGCAGGAAGTAGTTTTGAAGCTGATCTAACGATTACTTCACCTGGAATACTTTTAAAGACGAGCACCTTTAATGGAACAACGGAATTCATTAGATCGAGTACCAGTTCGAGTTATAGTGATGGAGGTAATGTGTTTAATGGAACAACTACCTTTAGAAACAATGCCACAAATACTGCTTCATTTCGTCTTGGAGTTCAAACGGGAGATCAATACAATGGAAATGTAAGCTTCATAACGACCACGGGGTACATACAACCTGCCTATTCTGGCACGTCCGAATTTAAAGGCAATGTAAGTATATCTTCTGCATTGGTAGTGTTTAATGTGGGCACAGGCAAGTTACTTTGTACAGGTACTAATAACCAAACATTTTCGACAACAGGATCATTAACTTATTTAGTATCAAAATTTGGCATAAACAAAAGCGGCGGATCAGTAACATTTAATGCACCGATAACTATTGATAGCTTATTGGAGCTTACCAGTGGGAATATAATTACATCGAGTAGTAACTTGCTTACATTAAAGGCAACGGCAACATTGAGTGGGGGAAGTACAAATAGTTATATAGCAGGTCCAATAAAGAAAATAGGAAATTCAACATTTAAGTTCCCACTTGGAAAAGGAACAGATTATAGACCTGTTAGTATAACAGCGCCTTCAAATGCCACAGATGCATTTACAGCAGAATATTTTAATACCGTACAAACAAACGGAACGGCAAAAGACACTTCAATAAATTATATCAGTGAATGTAATTATTGGAATGTAGCGAGAACAACTGGTTCTTCAAATGTTGCCTTAACGTTTAATTGGTACAAATCATCATGCGATGTTTTTGATATTGATAGTACCAAACTTGCACGATGGAACGGTGCGAAATGGGTTGATGGCGGATTAATGAACTATAATGGAAATGACAGTATTGGATCTGTAACCACTACTGTTTCACTTTCAACTTTTGGTAACTTTTTGTTTGGGCATAAGCTAATTCCGCAGTTGAGCTATTCATATTCCGCAGATACAACAATCGTACCCTATTCGGTTATAATTACAAACACTTCAAGAGGATTTAAGCCTGGCACTCAATTTTACTTTAATAACGGTAAATTTGAACAAAACAGTACAAGTTTTGTTTTGTTTTCTTCTAATAGAAAAGTCGACATCGCGTATCCTCTTAAGAAAAACTATTTGGTTACTCAGATGGCAATCGCGGGTGCTGATACTACGATAATTTCGAGTCGTTTGATTCTATTTCCACAAGTTGCGAGTGTTAGTGTGAATGTATTTCAACAAGATCCGCTATTGCTAAATCCTCTACCGTGCAGCACATTGCAAAATGCACTTTATACTTGTTTTACTCCAGTTGTAATGCACATTCAATTCGACGGAATAATTAGTAGTGATGTTTTTGAATGTAATATACCACCAAATGTATCCTTATCATTTACCAATGGAATACCACCAAATGGATTTGCATATACTACTGATGGTTTTCAATTGAGCAATTTGCCACCTATGGGTGAAATGAATATTTTAATTCAAGCAACAAATTGTAGCTTGGTTGCAAGTAATTTAAATTATAATTCTGGATTTAAGCTGCATTCAAATACATCTAGCGTTAAGTATTTTTTTAATAACAGTCCTATAGTTTTATATAACTACAACCTTCCATTGGATTTCGTGAAATCCTCTTTAAGTAGTGAAATTGATATTTTGAATCCCATTATTTATCCCAGCCAAATTGATAAAGAATTTGCATATAAAGAAACCTTATACCGATATTATACTATTAAGGCTACAGAGGGTATAGTTGATTGCTTTAAGTTGAATGCCTCATATGAAGGTGATGTGAATGTTAAAGAGGTAAGTATTCTTAATAATTTTACGAATACGTTTTCTCCAATTGTAACATCAACAATAAATGGAGGAACTGACTATCATTATGTCTTTTATAACCCCAATAAACAAGGTTGGACATTACCAAGCAGTCCATTGCCTAATACTACGTATATAAATATGAGCCAACTAAATATGGCTAATCAAGCAAAATGTCCAACTACGTATCCATATTTATTTTCAAATAATGCGGGTGATGATGATTATATGGTTATACGTGAAGAATTGGAAGTTCAACAGGTAAATAAAGGTGATTGTTCTACAAGTACTTATGTTAGTGACGAGTCAATTTATACCTACCAAATAATTTGTGATGGTGTAAATGCCTGTACCCCTGAGAAAGAAATATTGAAATTAAATGTTAAATGTCTACAGCCCATATGCGATTTGTTACCTGCAGTTAAAATTGTTCAAGGAAATGCATATGCAGATGTGCTAGGTGTTTTAGATGTATGTTCTTCAGGCAGTGGCACTAATGTAATTAATTATGGAATTTGTGTAAAAAATGTTACTCCGAATGGTAATTCTGTTAAATCAGCAACGATTAAACTGAAAAGCATTTCATTTATAATTGATCCTAAGTATTTTACTTGGAACAATAAAAGTACAGGAGTTACAGCAAGTCCTCAACCAGCGAATAGCGAAGTCTATTTGGGGAATGTTCTAGTAAATGCAACTGTTAATTTGGATTATGCAAATCGATATGTTTATACAATCAATTTAGAGGAAGATATTGCGGGCACAAGTAATGATAATGTTGGATTTTTGCAAAATAATCCTAATTTGACGAATTCAAACATCGTAAATAATTTTAACGGAGTTTCTATTGGTAGTACAAATTCGATTTGGTCAACTTATTCGTATTTAGGGTATGGTGATTTAATAGGTGTAACTCTGAAAGGTTTTAAGCTTATAGATTGTAACAGTACGGCATTTGTTGATCCCCTAAAAACTGATCATTTCGGATTAATCAATGCAATTATTGGTTATGATATTGATTATTACAACATGTGTCAAATATCTTCTGGATCTAATCAGAATTACCTAAATGAAACTGAAGGCCAATGGGTTCACGGTACTACTTATACTGGATCATGTTCTTCTGTAATGGACCCTCCAAATATTGAAGGAGGGGGGATATCAAAATTAAAGATTACAAATCAACTTCTTACATATGGCGCAAATGACTATCCATGGAATTTAGATGGGATGTTTAATTGTTCAACAAGAAAAAATTATTTAATAATTGACGCTGTAATTGCTAATGGACTTTCTACTTATAATGCCGGACAAGCTGTTTTTAATATAAATGGGAATCCTTACCCTGGAACAGTTACAAATATTAGTGCTAATAAATGGAGAGTTGACTTTCCTGCTGCCTTTCAAAATGAAATGACTGTCGATGTAGAAGTTGAATTTTCTTTAACTTGTGGTAGTGTACCAACTTGGGGCAATGATGAGTTTAAGATTGCATTTTATCAAGTTTGTGATGAAGCTAATTGCGCAGATTGTTTTTTAGAATATGGATTTAGTAAAGCAAGAGTTTTGAGGCATTGTATTGGTGATTGCCCTCCCGAAAACCATGTAAGTACAGTTAATTTTAATACTTACAGACAGTCGTTTGGATGGCAAAGTGCTTCTGATTACCTCGGTGGTTTACCAATGCCACAAACAAGTCCAAGTGCAACTCCAAATTTAAATGGTTATTATCCTATGGATGATATTCGTATTCTTTCAACTAATGGCTTGATTGGGACAAATGCAAGCCCCAATAATTATGGGATTTCAAATATTGGTGATTTCTTTTTTGACATTACCGTTTTCAAAAGCGATTGGACATTTAACTCTAATCCGATTCATATAGACAAGCCTATATTTAAAAATATAAGTACACAAAATTCTGGCGTGGGGGTTACTTTTACTGTTATGTATAGCAATAGCAGCTATCCAACCACTGTTAGAGTTCTTCCAAGTTCTATTACAATATCTAGTCCACAACATCCTATAAGCCCAGCTGATTATTTGTTAACTAGATTACGATTAGATCCTAACTGTTATCCTGTTGATCCATCTAATAATGTGCCTTACTCATTCACATTGAGTGATTTGCTTAAGAACTGTATTTGTAAAGTAGACATTGATATGAACTTAGAGTTAACAGATTTTGGAAAGCATGTATTCCCGAATGACTATTTAAGTCCTAACCCTTACAGTTTGGCTTTACAAGGAATGTTTTCTTACAATGATTATGATCAATCACATGACGGTACGTATCATCCTAGTTGTGACCCCTGGCAATCAAATATTGAGTACTACCAATTAACTTATAGTGTCGATTCTTTATTTTTGGGGCCTCAAACTATCGATCCTTGGTATGGTACGCATCCTAATCAATGTGAGCTTATGTGGGAATACCGATTTTCGGCAACAGGTGGAAAAGGTTATGATGAATTTCCTGGGGAATTTAGGCCATTGTTTAGGATTGGTAATAATTTTGAACTTCAGGTATCTTCGAATTTGTCCCATTTAGGAATGAGTGCAGTTACAAATGGACCACTTAATGCGTACTGGAGTTTTACTAATCAACCACCGGGAGTAAATAATTATTCTATTTCCGGTAACAATATAGGAATTCCTCTTTATGATATTTGGGGACAAGAAAGGATTAATCTCTTATTTGCAAAGTTTAGAAAGGATTGTAGTACTCCTTCAATCGGTGAAAATTTCACTTTAGACCTTAAATCAGGTTCAATAGGTTTTGGTGCATATGCAAATAAAAATAATAATATTATTTCAAGTGTACAAAAACAATATGAGTATGAATTTTCTGGGAATAATGCATTAAAGGATGATTATTTATTGAAAAGCGAATTTACCACAACCAATAATGCCATATTTTCTAAGCCATCTGAATATTTTCCGCTTGATGTATTGTATAAATCTAACCGATCAAATGTCGCTTCAATTGTAGAAGGAGAGAATGCTTATATTTATTTTACAAACAGCAATAGCAATACTTTAGAATTTGAATTATTCGAAGACAACGGAGGTATTAAAGTGCCGATTCCATACAGTTTTGATGCAGCGAATAATATAAAAATATTCGAATTAGGTAATCCCCAATCAAACTTAAAAGATGGTACACCAAAACACTATTACCTTCGAATAAATTGGTCTGATTGCAGTTTTCTTAATAATGGGACCCAAAATTTTGAAATTACTTCGCATTTAGGATTAGCTTGTCAAGGATATCCCGCATTGTTGACCTCACCTTATTCTGGTTCTAGTTATACTTGTAAAGAATTTAACATGCCTTCTTATGCATTTACATTGAAGAATTCAGTTGTTTCAGTTGATGCATTTCCAGTTGTATCAACAGTTGCAGATTGTCATCCAGAAACTTTAATGACTAATATAGTTGCAACAGAAGGTGAGGTAGTTGATGGTGAAATATTAATAAATACTACCAATGGAGCACAGCTTGGTTTCTTGAATTCGTTTTTTGAAATTCCGCCCTTCACTCCTAAATCACTTGCTAGTTTGAATTGCACCTATACTGCCCAAGGTGATTTCTTATATGAAATTGATTACGTAATTAGCGAAATAACAGGAATACCTATAGCTGATGTTCATTTCAATGCAAATGATTTTAATAAAATTCAATGTACTTTGGACGTTTATACATCTTATGGTGCCCAAAATGTTGTTTCTGTTTTTGCAAGAGGATATGATATGTGTGGTAATTATATCCAAGAAGGAAATAATCAACCAACTACAATAAATAATACATATAGTACTACTTTAGGAAGTGTTGCTGTGGTGGGTAATAATACAATTTGCAGTTCTGGAGCAACAACACTTTCTGTAGTTACTACTATTGCATCTCCAACTTACCTTTGGAGTGATCAAAGTACAGCTAGTACTCTTACGGTAAATTCACCTGGTATTTACCAAGTTATTGTTTATGACCCAGCTACTCAATGCAACTCTTGGGGAACGATTGTAGTTACTGAACAACCTTCTGTTCAGGTGCCTAGCGTGCTGCATACTGATTGTTCCGGTAGCTCGGTAAGTCTAACTGCTGCTTCAAATTGCACAAGTTGTTCTTTTATATGGAACGATGGACAAACAACTCCTACTATTCAAGCAACTGCAGGTGTTTATACAGTTACTGTAACTAATGCTTTGGGATGTACAGATCAAGCTTCTTGTACTGTAATTGATAATTCGATAGGAGTGGATTGGTCGTCTACAAACCAAGATTTTTTCTGTAATGGAACTCCTTTCGCCGGATATCCTACTCTTACTTTCAGTTTTGTTAATCCGAGTAGTAGTTTATTTGGCTTTTATTGTACGCTTCCTAATGGTTCTATAGTACAAAGTCAAAGTGTGTTAGCGCAATTCCCGGGTACTTACACAGTTTATGCCACCAATGGAAATGGTTGTACCGTGTCTAGTTCTTTTGACGTCTCAGATATTACTCCAAGTGTAAGTTTTCCTTTGGCCATTGTAACTGTACCAAATGCTGGAGTTTCTGTTACATTAATACCTACCGTTTCCGGGTTGGTCTCGCCAAGTTATGCTTGGAGTGACGGTTGGACAAGCTTAAATAATACAGTAACGGCTATTGCTCCGACTACAACTTATACCATTACAGTTACAAACCATAGCTCCAATGGATCTCCTTGTTCTGTTTCGGCAAGTGTAGATTTAGTCATTGACATAAACCCAATTAGTTGTGTTCCGTTTGGCAATACACTTGAGCAATCTTCTTTTGATGTGGAAGGTTCTAGTGGAAATATAATTAATATACCTAGTGGTAATTATGATTTATATTCCAATATTATAATTGATGATGAAGTACATATCGGTGCCAATGCCAACTTTAAAATCATGAATGATATATCAATTACAATTGTTTCAGGTGGTCAACTAATAATTGATGATGGTGCTCATTTTTATAGTTGCTTTGGTGCTATGTGGGAAGGGTTTAGATTATTACCTGGTTCAGGATTTCATGCTAACGGAAAATCTAATTCCCCGTTTCTTGTTGAAGATGCGAAATTTGCTATTGATGCCAATGAAACTGCTACCCTTAATACCTCTATAACCATACTCGGAAATTCCATATTTAATGCAAATAGAGTCGGCATATATTTGCATGACGGTAATTTCGATGACTTTGTTTTTGAAGGTATTATGCGATGTGATAAGTTTCTTTTTCCACCATTTGGCACTAATAATTTTACTAAATATTCTTTAGTTCATCTAAAACTTTCAAATGCTGGTTCAGTGTATCTTGGAAAAAATGGTATAGCCGGTATTCCTGCTGTGTCTTTTTATGAAGCGTTTACTTGTATAAATTCGGAAGAAACTAATTTATATGTGGACGGAACGTTGTTTAGTCAACCAATTGTTAAATCTTTGACATTTGCTCAAAAAATCAATCGTGCTGCAATTCAATTCAATGGCAAATTTTCGGGTTCCAGTAACCCTAATTCTTCAAAACAATTGTACCTTGGTGTAAATAGTTCAATTTCAGATCCAAATAAATTTGATAAGTGCGAAATTGGAGTTAAGGTACGTGGTAGAGTCGTATTTAAATGTTTTAATGGTTTATTTCACGATAGTAATATAGGTATTGATGCTAAAAGTAATAGCAGGTCCTCAGTTGTTAATAACTCAGGTCAAATTATGATAGAAAACAATGATTTTCAATACGTTAAAATTGGGATTGAATTGGCAAATAATTCCAAAGTATACACTACTGTTAGGAATAACCACTTTAATATTTTCAATGGTTATCAATTTGATCCTTTACTTGAGGACGAAAAAGCTATTTATATACATAATGCGGTACCTGCTCAAATGGAAGCACCTACGGTGACTATTGCTGAAAATACTATCAAAAACTATCGTTTTGGAATTCAAGTGATGAATCAAAAGTATGGCGTAATATCGAATAACGCTGTATTCTTCGATATTCCAAATGCAGCATTGAATTATTCAACTAATATTTTTAGAAAGGGATATATAGCAGAAGAATGTATGTCGATGGCAATCTTTAATAATTCATGTACTCGTTTAATAAACGGAACTACTTCAACTCTTTCAATTGACCACACAATTGATCCCGCAAATCCTAGTGATACACGATCTTTATTGGTTGGGTTTAAAGAAGCTAGTAGTAGTAATTCGTACAAGGAAAATCAAACTAATAACTTGCCAAGTGCTTTTGAAGTTGTTGATAATTGTGTTAACGCTACGTTCGAATGCAATGAAATGAATAATGGTATTGAAGGTTTTAAAATGGTTAATGCCGTGATTCCTGATCAAGGTAGTTTGAGTGCACCTAATGGAAATAAGTGGAACAGTTGGAGTGGAGCTACTAGAATTAATGGGACGGTGGTTGGGAGTCCGCTTGTTAAATGGTACCATAGCGCGCTTTATCCCGCTATTGAGGACCCAGGCTATAATTTGTCAACTTATCCTGGTGGTATTTTCCCAATTTCAATACCTTATGCTTCTTGTACAATTAATCCATGTCTAGGCTGCGATATTGAAAGGCTCGCACAGTTAATAGCAATGGCAGATACTATGGATTACCAATCAGAGTTGAGGTATGCCGTAGAACATTATGTTTATTTAAATTTGAAAGATAGTTTGCAGTTAATGTATTCTGGCTCAATCTACGATGCAAGCCTTCAGAATTTCTTTACAGCGGTATCATTAAATACTATGGGTAGTTTGGAAAACGTAAATGAGTTGTTAAGTAATAACAATTACGCATCAGCTTATTTCGAGAACAATTCGATTTATGCATTAAGGTTGCAGGAACAAAACAATACCAATATAAATGAAATATGCGCACGAGTTAACATGAATTTCGAAAACTTAAGTGACAATGATATTTTGATTCTTGAATCAATCGCTTACCAATACCCTTTCATCGGAGGAGAAGGGGTTTATAGAGCTAGAGCAATATTAGGAATTGATTTAGACGATACGACTATTGGTTATAGGCAAAGCTCTAAACCATTGCCATCAAAATCAAGTAAATTAGTTTTAATGCCAAATCCAAATACTGGAAATTTTAAAATATTTAGTACAGAAAAATTTGTAAAAGGAACCGTAATATCGATTACTGATCAAACCGGACGTTGTGTTGTAGAATTCACGGTGGAAAATGAGACAAATATTTTAGATGAAAGTTTGCCTACGATTCAAGCAGGTGTTTACTATGTTAAAGCCGTTACAGGTAAAGGTACTATTTTAACTCAAAAACTGGTAATTGTAAAATAAAGATTATGAAAACATTTACGCTTTTACTCTTACTTTTAATAGGTAAAATAGCAAGTGCTCAATACACTGATCGGTATTGGTGCTTCGGAGATAGTGCTGGAGTTAATTTTAGTGTATTGACGAATCCAATACCTGCTAATAGTGTATTAAGATCCCGTGGAACTTGTGCTAGTATTTGTGATAGTTCGGGACAATTACTTTTGTATTGTGGCTCGCCTCAAGTATCATTATGGTTGGCAGGGACAGGAGTTGAAACTTTCGGTTATGTATTGAATAAGTTTCATCTTTTAGTTGATAATGGAGACAAATTGTATGGATTAGGGTGGTATCAAGATATGATTATCATACCAAACCCTGGCAACTCCAATCAATTTTATATATTTTGTGCAGGGGTATTGCCATTAGAGACAGGATTGGTTTATTCGGTTGTTGATTTATCGCTTAACGGAGGGTTGGGTAAAGTGATACAGAAAAATGTAGTAGTTACTACCGATACATTATGTGATGGCATAACGGCCGTAAAGCATGGTAATGGAAGAGATTGGTGGATTGTGTCAAAGAATTGGAGTTATTCGCCAACGTATCGAAATGATATACAAGTAACCTTAGTCACAGCTAATGGTATCACACCTTTGCCAAAACAGAATATAGGTACATTAAACACGAATGCTTCCAGCGCCCGTTTAAAATTTAACGAGTCAGGTAACCATTTATATTGCGTGCACGTTGAAGGAATAATTGAACGATTTGATTTTGATAGATGTACTGGTTTGCTTTCTAATTTTTATAATTTCATGCCAGCTAACGCAAGCTATAATAATTTTTGGGGTTTTGAGGTTTCACCAGATGAAAGTAAAATATATACTACATCTATTTATAAAACAGCAAACCAAGATTCATCATTTCTGTTTCAATTTGATTTGAATGCAAGTAATGTACTAGGAAGTGTTGATACGTTAGGGACATTTTTAGCACCGGCAACGGCAGGAATACTACAAAAAGGCCCTGACAATAAAATTTACTTGAGTGTAACATGGGCAGGCCCTGATACCTGTTACGATTATTTGTATTGTTATCAAACGGTAAATACCACTAACTCCAATATTTCAGTCATCAATAGCCCTGATAGTGCAGGTGCAGCATGCGACTTTCAACCTTTTAGTTTTAATCTTGGAGGCCATAAAGCTTATTGGGGACTACCTAACAACCCTAACTATGAACTAGGCGCATGGGCAGGAAGCCCTTGCGACACACTAACGGTAGGCATAGGAGAAGTTTTAGGATACAAGAATAATTTGTCGGTATTTTATGATCCACGAATAAAAACCGCCTTTGTTAACGCTAAAGGTTTGCGAGGCAAAAAAGCCAATTTGCAAATCTTTAATTCAGCTGGCCAATTAGTGTTTACCCATAACTCCCCTGCCGATGGCGAATACTTCACCCTTGATGTTGATATGTCGCCTTACATGGATGCAATGTATGTTGTTAGGTTGGAGACAGAGAAGGAAATGGTGAGTGGGAAGTTTGTTAAGAGATAAAAGAAATTTTGGATTTTGTATTTTGAATTTTGGATTGCGCAAAGCGGTAAGCGAGATGTTTTTTGGATAGAAATAAGGGTAAAGGAAAGAATTTTGGTTTGAATTGGAAGTTGGAAAAAAAAAGGTTCCTAGTTCTTGGTTCTTGGTTCTTGGTTCGGCTAAGCCGGTTAGGGCTAACGCATTTATTGGTTCGAGGCTTGTCCTGACAGTTATCGTCAGGATAGTGTGCTTTTTCAGCTCTACTTCATGGTTGCGCGATGCGGATAGCGAAATCTTTTTATGATTCGTGGTTGTCGAGATGGGCTGACGCCTCACAATTCTCAATTAAATTTTTCTCGAAAACCTCCCTTAACCTTAATCCCTATTTTCAGAATGGGGTACAGCAAGTTCCCTCCCTAATTAAAATTACAAAAAATCCTCGAAATAGTCGGGAGATAAACACTTACAAACGGTTAATTGCTAGCCGATTTCTTTTTTTAGTGATTTATATATACATTTGGTAAATATTGGTCACTTTAAGGATGCACTTTATGAAGGTTGTAAAAAGCTTATTGGTTTTTGTTTTTTTGTTGGTGGGAGGAAATGTTATTGCCCAAAACACTGATAGATATTGGGTGTTTGGGGATAGTGCAGGAATTGACTTTAATAATTTAGCCTCACCAGTTCCTGCTCATAGTATTTTGCAATCAAGAGGTACCTGTGCCAGTATTTGTGACAGCGTTGGTAATTTGTTGTTTTATAGTGGATCACCTTTGAAAACCTTGTGGTTGTCGGGCTTGGGGAATTTAAAGTTTGGTTTTTTAGTTAATAAAAACCATCAATTAATGCAAAATGGGGATACGCTTATTGGAAGTCTTTGGTACCAAGAAATGGTTATTGTATCGGATCCTGGCGATCTGCAACAATATTATATATTTTGTTCGGGAATACTAGAACCTACAAATGGATTGTATTACTCAAAGGTTGATTTAACTTACAATAACGGTTTAGGGAAAGTAGTTCAAAAAAATGTACAGTTAAATGCAGATAGCATTACTGATGGAATAACCGCTGTCCGCCACGGGAATGGACGTGATTGGTGGGTATTAGTGAGAAACTGGAAGGGTGTTAATGAGTATACAAATGATGTAATGGTTTATTATGTAAGCCCTAGTGGGGTCCAATTACACTCAATTCAACATATTGGTATTAATACTTCGAAAGATAGTTTTTATCGACTAAAATTTAATTCTGATGGAAGTAAGTTGTATAATGTTTCTGCAAGAGGCATAATTGAGCGATTTGATTTCGATAGATGTACAGGTGTACTGTCAAATGAGACTACCTACGAAGGATTAAGTGGGCCTCCATACAAGTTTTATTGGGGCTTTGAAGTTTCTCCCGATGAAAGTAAATTGTATGTCAGCTCAATATACCAAACAGCAAATCAAGATACCAGTTATTTAATCCAGTTTGATTTAAATGCCTCTAATTTTGCAGCTAGTGCAGATACATTGTATTCATTTTTAAATGATATTCCTGGAATTTTAAAAAAAGGCCCTGACAATAAAATCTATTTAAGTACTATGTCAGCAAGCCCTGATACATGCTTCGATTATTTATATTGTTATGGAAACTTAAATAATACGAATGCCAACCTTTCAGTTATCAATAGCCCTGATAGTGCAGGTGCTGCCTGCGACTTTCAACCTTTCAGTTTTAATCTTGGAGGCCATAAAGCTTATTGGGGACTACCTAACAACCCTAACTATGAACTAGGCGCATGGACAGGAAGCCCTTGCGACACACTAACGGTAGGCATAGGAGAAGTTTTAGGATACAAGAATAATATGTCAGTGTTTTATGATCCACGAATAAAAACCGCCTTTGTTAACGCTAAAGGTTTGCGAGGCAAGAAAGCCAATTTGCAAATCTTCAACTCCGCTGGCCAATTAGTGTTTACCCATAACTCCCCAACCGATGGTGAGTACTTCACATTCGATGTCGATATGTCGCCATATCTGGATGCAATGTATGTCGTCAGGTTAGAGACGGAGAGGGAAATGGTGAGTGGGAAGTTTGTGAAGAGGTAAAGTTTACGGTTTACGGTTCGCGAATCTGGAGGCGAGAACTTTTTTGGATAGAAATTTTGGAAAAGGTTCGAAAAGTTCTTAGTTCTTGGTTCGCGAAGCGGATTTGAGCTAACGCATTCATTGGTTAGTGGCGCGCCATGCAGTGAACTTTTTCAGTTCTAATGTATGGTTCGAGGTTCTAAGTTTCGCGATGCGAGAAGCGAGATTTTTATCGAATAGAGGAGAGGGTGGAAGAAAGAATTTTGGTTTGGATGGGGAGAAGGGAAAAGGTTCGAAGTTCGAAGTTCGAATGTTCGCGAAGCGAGTAGCTAGATCTTTTTTTGTTCGGTGGTCATCGAGCGGAGTCGAGATGGAGAAGCCCCATCCCCCCAAAAAAATCATCTTTCAACCCCCAATCAACTTCTACCCAACAATCAATTTTTTTCTGTGGTTTCTAGTCAGGTCATCGAGTGGTGGTCATTCAGCTTGTCGAAATGAGTCGAGATGGGGCTGACGCCGTTTACGGTTTACAGTTTACAGTTTGCGCGAAGCGAATAGCGAAATCTTCAAATATTCACATCTTCAAATCCTCAAATCCTCTGAATCACCACATCTCCCGATTTAACATCTAACCTGATTTGGTTTTTGTTGGCGATTTTTAAAAGGCCGAAGAGAATTTCTTGTCGCACTTGTTGGTAGTAGTCGGCATCTATTGTTTCTACAAAAAATAACACTTGTATTTCAATGCCTGTGTCGGTGATTTTATCGAATCGAATGTATGATGAAGGGTCGTCTTTTATGTCGTTGTGGCTTTTGATAAGTTGCATGCCTTCTTCCATAAATCGCTCTATTTTTTCTGGTGCCGTATCCATTTTCATGTACACCGGAAATAAAGCTCTTATCATTCTGCGCATGCTTACGTTTTCTAATTCCGCATCTATCATTTTTTTGTTCGGCATGCTTATCAAGGTCTTTTCGAAGGTTCGTATTAAGGTACTTCTGAAACCAATCTTTTCTACTCGTCCTTGTACATTGCCTACTTTAACTACATCGCCTAATGTAAATGGTTTGTCGAGGAAAATTGCAAAGCTGCCTAACAAATTTTCGAGCGTGTCTTTGGCAGCTAACGCAAATGCTAATCCCCCAATTCCTAATCCCGCAATTAGCGATGCAACGTTTACATGAAATATCGCTCCCAGCATCAAGAAGAAGCTGAGCGACATAACAATAAACTTTATCGATTCTTTGATGAAAGGAATTAGTTGATCGTCGACTTTCGATTCTGTTTTCTTAGCGCGGTAACTTAATACTAGTGCGAAGAAGTCAACTAATCTTAATACAATCCATGTGAATGAGAAGAATACCGACAGCAGAAATATTTTCCAGATAATAAATCGAATCCCGAATTTTTCTTCTGTCGGTAGCTCCCATTGCGCAGGATAGTGTAATTGCTTACACGCTAAATAAAATGATATTAGTACAATAAAAACTCCTACCGGCTTTCGTAAAAGTTCTCTAAATGCATTAACGTCGACTCCTTCAGTATAGCGCTTTATGAAACGATATATTAATCCCGATAGTTGATGCGAAACAAATCTCTTGAGGATGATTCCGCTTAACAGGATGACGAAAAACCAAACAATATTTACAACTGAATTGTCGAATATAGTTTGTTGTAAGAAGTTGTTATACATTCTTTGTTTTGTTTTTACTTACTACCGTGATTTGTCTTTATAACTTTTCTACTATCACTTTTTTTATTTCCGATCTAACTCGGAAATTATTCTTCAAGTTTTATAACAATTGCTTTAATGCAATTTCATATCCCGTTGCTGTAATGCCTGTATCTCCTTTGTTGATGTTGCGGATATTTTCAAGTCCTTGTTGAATGGTTTTTGCAACGTCGGTAAAGATGGCTTGCGCGCTGATGTCATCAGGATTACTCATCAAGAATGCGAATACTCTCGCCATTCCGCAGTTCGATAAGAAATCAGGAATCACACTTAAATTATCATCTGCATATTTTCCTATCGCGCCCATAAAAATTTCGGGGTCAGCAAATGGTACGTTGGCTCCGCACGCAATTACTTTTAATCCTTTTTGATGCAGACTTTCTAGTTGATCTTTGGTTACTAATCGTGATGCTGCCGCTGGAATAAATATGTCTGCTTGTTCTTTCCAGAAGTTTACGTTGATGTTTTCATCTTTCGTAAATCCTTCAAACATATTACTTGTTCTCGAGTTGAAAAGGCTAATAGTTTCTTCTTTCGTAAAGCCGTTACCGTTAGTTAGTCCGCCCATGCGATCTATAATACCCACAATTTTCGCGCCTTGTTGCGATAGATAGTATCCTGCTGCTGCTCCTACATTTCCCCATCCTTGCACCAATACTTTTTTACCTTCAACGCTTTCGCCTTTTAATCGGTAGTAATGAATGACCGATTCAGCTACTCCGTATCCTGTAATCATATCCGCTATGCGGTAAGAAAATCCTTCTGGCACATAGTTTTTATCAGTTACAATTAAACTCACCCCTTCTTGTAATTTTCTGATACGATCTGCTTTCGCTGAACTTCCGTGGTGTCCGTTCACAACTCCTTCTTGCGGATGCAATAATCCTAGTTCTGCGGTAATCGGAATTACTTCATGTATTTCGTCAACAAATAAATCGCCGCCCGTGCCGTAGTATTGCTTTAAAATCGGAAGTACTGCTTTAAACCAACGTTTTAATACTTCTTGCTTACGAGGATCGGTAGGGTCGAAGTTGATGCCCGATTTAGCTCCACCGATAGCAGGACCGGCAACCGTGAATTTAATTTCCATCGTCTTCGCCAACGATTCTACTTCTCGTCGATCGAGTCCTTTGCGCATGCGCGTTCCGCCGCCGGCAGCTCCTCCTCTAAGTGAATTAATTACTACCCATCCGGTGGCTTCCGACTGAGGGTCGTTCCATTCGAATATAATTTCCGGCTTACGGTCTTCAAATTTCTTTAATAACTCTAACATGATATTTTGTTTTCTGTCGTTTCAATTTTAAGGTGTGCAAAATTGCAAAATACCTTGGTGCTATCCTCACTTCGGCACATAAACTTTATAATTACTGAAATTTATCAATAATTGGAAGCATTTTAGTTTTGTAAAGCGCCATTTTTAGATCGCCGATGCTCCTGATCACTTTCTTGCCGATATCGGGAATGCTCCAATCTGCTTGCTGAAGTATAGCAGGCTCAAACTGATTCATTCCCAGTTGATAATATCCGCCTCGGTCGTTTAATCCAATGCTAAACTCTATGATTTTTAGTGCTAAAAATGCTTCTTCCAATATGCTAACCGTGATTCCGGGGCAGTCGCCTTTTAAAAGTATGACCTTCCTAAAGCCTTGATTGAAAGCTTGCTGAAAGGCATGCGCGATTTTTTCTGATTGACTATTTCCAACCATCTCTTCTACGACCTTGTTTTTCCACAATGCGCCGGTTGTTTGTTTTTCCCGTACCCATACCGTTGAGGCAAAAGGTAATTCTTGCAAAGCTTGTGCCGTTTGCTGTAAGTTATTGTAATACAATGCCTCAGCTTTGTCAGCTCCGTCTGTAGCAGCAATTTGAAGGTAGGTATTTCGGTCCGATTCTTCCTCAAAAATCAGCAGGCAGCATTTCTTTCGGTATTCTATCATAATCGTCCTACAAATTCAACTATTAATTTAGTCAGTATTGCATCGGTTTGTGAGGCTACAGCTATAATCTCGGCCAGCGATACCGGCTTCAGGTTATCGGGATCGCATTCGTCGGTGAGAACCGACACGGCCACGCATTTAATTCCCGAATGGTTTGCTGTTATCACCTCCGGCACAGTGCTCATTCCTACTGCATCGGCTCCTAAAATTTGAAGATAGCGGTATTCGGCTCTCGTTTCGAGCATAGGTCCCTGAACGGCTGCATAAACTCCTTTCTGTAGATCGATACCTAAATCGGACGCCGTACTTTCCATTAATGCATTCAGATTTTTACTGTAAGGCTCGCCCATATCCGGGAATCGGGTGCCAAACTCATCGAGGTTTTTTCCGATGAGCGGATGCATATTTTGCAGGTGAATATGATCGTCGATCAGCATCAAACTTCCTTTATTCCATCCTTTATGAACCGAGCCAGCGGCATTCGACAAAATGAGTGTTTTAACTCCCAGAAGCGCCATAATTCTAATCGGGTACACCACTTGTTGCATGGAATATCCCTCGTAAAAATGAAATCGCCCTTGCATGGCAATAATGCGTTTGCCGTTTAACGTTCCGAAGAGCAATTTGCCCTTATGCGACTCAACGGTGCTTACCGGAAAGTGCGGAATATCACTGTAGTCGATGGCGACTTCTACATTTATCTTATCGGTGAGATGATGCAAGCCGGTGCCGAGCACGATGCCGACCTCCGGACTTTTAACATCTTTTTTTCGCAAGAACTCAACTGTTTCTTGAAAGGCTTCGTACATATGGCAAAAATAGACGTAAATCGGCTACATTTGCATAGTATTTCTACGAACTCACAAGTATGTTACAATTGCCTATCCTTAGGGAGCAAAAAGAAGAAGTGATTGCCCGCCTCGCCATAAAAAATATCGATGCGAGGGCAACCGTTGAACAAATTCTGTCATTAGACAGCGAAAAAAGAAAAAATCAAACTGAGTTGGAGTCGATTCAGGCTGAACAAAATGCTATTGCCAAACAAATTGGCGAATTATTTCGTTCAGGCAAGAAAGACGAAGCCGACGATTTAAAAAATAAAAGTACTGCGTTAAAGGAAAGTAGTAAGTCGCTCGAAGAACGTGTTGTAGCCCTAGAGCAAGAGATGACTGATATTTTGGTGACCTTGCCGAATATGCCTTCAACGGTTGTTCCTGCGGGAAAAACACCGGAAGAAAACGAAGTTGTTTACATGAGTACCGATACGTTGCCGGAGTTAGGTGAAGGAGCGAAGCCACATTGGGAGCTTACCTCTCAATACGATATCATCGATTTTGAATTAGGAAATAAAATTACGGGTGCGGGATTCCCTGTTTACAAAGGGAAAGGAGCGAAGCTTCAACGTGCGTTGATAAATTTCTTCCTCGATCAAGCTGATAAAGCGGGATACTATGAAGTGCAACCGCCGATTATGATCAATGCTGCATCGGGATTTGGTACGGGACAATTGCCGGATAAAGAAGGGCAGATGTATCATGTGACGGAAGATGGTTTTTATTTGATTCCTACAGCCGAAGTGCCGGTGACAAATATTTTCAGAGATGAAATTGTGAAAGGGGAATCGTTGCCAATAAAATATACTGCTTATACGCCTTGCTTCCGTCGCGAAGCGGGATCTTACGGTGCGCATGTAAGAGGATTAAACCGATTACATCAATTCGATAAAGTAGAGATCGTTCAGATTGCTCATCCTGAAAAGAGTTATGAAATTTTAGAAGAGATGCGTAATTACGTTGCAGGATTATTGCATCAACTGGAATTGCCTTTCCGCACGTTAAAATTATGCGGTGGCGATATGAGTTTTGCCTCCGCACTGACGTATGATATGGAAGTATGGTCGGCAGCACAACAGCGATGGCTCGAAGTAAGTTCAGTTTCTAACTTCGAAACTTTCCAAGCTAACCGATTAAAATTACGTTACCGTGAAGGAAATGGTAAGCCGCAATTAGCGCATACACTAAACGGAAGTGCATTAGCGTTACCAAGAATAGTAGCAGCGATGCTCGAAAATAATCAAACACCGGAAGGCATTCGTATTCCGAAAGTGTTAATTCCTTATACTGGTTTCGATATCATAAAATAATGCGTTTTATAACTTCTCTTTTAGTTGTTTTCTTACTTGCCGCATCATGCGTGAAGGCGCAAGCTCAACCTGCCGGACAATCGGCTACCGAGCTGGCGATTCAATACATGAATACGGGTGAGTGGGATAAAGCAGTTGTGTATTTCGAGAAGTATTATAATCAAGATCCTTATGGTGCATTTCCGAATTATCTGAAATGTTTTACGATGTTGAAGGATTATGAAGGCGCAGAAAAATTGATTAAGAAACACCAGAAGAAATTTCCCGGTGATCCTTCTATTCGTATTGAGTTAGGTACATTGTACGAGACGATGGGCGATGCCGAAAAAGGAAAGAAAGTATATGCTGATGTGGTGAAATCGTTGAAGCCCGATATTAATCAGATTAATATTACGGGTAGTGCGTTTATGAACCGACAAATGTTTTCGTATGCCGAAGAAACATATTTAGAAGGACGAAAATTATTGAAAGGAGCCTACTCGTTTTCATTTGAGTTAGCAGAAGCTTATGCGCAAGACGGGAAATATCCGGAGATGGTGAGCGAATACATCGAAGCGATGGAATATAATGCTGCCATGCTTCCTAATATTCAAACGGTATTGCAAAATAAAATTGCTAATGATCTTAGTGGTAATATGTCCGACTTAATTCGTCAGTCGTTATTACGTAAGATTCAGAAGAATCCGAATGTATCGGTTTATAGCGAATTGTTGTATTGGCTTTTCTTGCAAGAAAAAGATTTTGAATCGGCATTTATACAAGCGAAGTCGCTCGATAAACGACTAGGAGAAAGTGGCGACCGACTAATTTCTCTTGGACGATTATGTGTTAGCAATGGAGAATATGAAACAGCCGTAAATTGTTTTCAAACAGTTATTGATAAGGGAACAGATAACAGCAATTATATCACTGCGAAAATTGAATTGATCAATTCGGTGAATTATAAAATCACCAATAAAGGCGGATATACGCAAGCTGATTTATTAAAGCTCGATCAAGATTATGCAACCGCCATAAATGAGTTAGGAAAGAATGCCTCAACAGCTTCTTTATTGAGAGGAAGAGCGCATTTGAAAGCATTTTATTTGCATCAAACACAAGAAGCTATTGATTTGTTAAACGAGACAATCGATCTTCCGAATTTACGTACGCCCTTTATTGCTGAATGTAAATTAGAGTTGGCCGATGTTTATGTATTCGACGGACAAGTTTGGGATGCTGCTTTGTTATACGGACAAGTAGACAAAGATTTTAAGAATGACGCAATTGGACGAGAAGCTAAATTTCGCAATGCGAGATTGTCGTATTTTATGGGCGAATTTGATTGGGCAAAAGATCAATTAAAAGTCTTGAAAGCTGCAACTAGTCAGTTGATCTCGAATGATGCATTATCGCTCGGATTATTGATTTCAGACAATACCAATATGGATACCACAACAGAAGCATTGTTGATGTACTCGCGTGCCGATTTGCTCGATTTTCAAAATAAAGATAGTCTTTCATTGGTGACATTAGATTCATTGCTCAAGAACTTTCCTGAACATTCGTTAACCGATGAAGTATGGTATAAGAAAGCGATGATTTTTAAGAACGAAGGGAAGTACAGCGAAGCAGCAAAGTATCTTCAAGACATCACTGAGAAATACCCTGACGATATTTTAGGCGACGATGCCATGTATCAGTTAGCTTGTCTGAACGAAGATCAACTGAACGATAAAGAAAAGGCCAAAACCTTATTTGAGACCTTCCTCACAAAATATCCGGGCAGTTTATTTGTGGTAGATGCACGTAAGCATTTTAGAGCTTTGCGAGGCGACAAACTGTGATAGGAGAGAAGCATTGAGTTTTTGATTACTTTTGTAATCTATTCTACTATCATGATAATTTACAATGTAACGCTAAATGTAGATCACGATGTAGCTGAAAGTTGGCTGCAATGGATGATTGAAACGCATATTCCTGAAGTGATGAAAACAGGAATGTTTATCGATAATAATATTTTTCGATTGATAGGTGATGAGAAGTCGGGAGGAATAACATACGCAGTGCAGTATCGTTGTGTGGATATGAAAACGTATGAGAAGTACCGCGATGAATTTGCACCTGCCTTACAAGCAGAAACAAATAAAAAATTCCAAGGTAAGTTCGTTGCCTTTCGTTCATTATTAGAAGTAGTGAAATGATGCAGAACGGAGATGTACGCGCGAAGAAGTTTCTCGGTCAACATTTTTTGAACGACGAGAAAGTAGCTGCCGCTATTGCGGATGCACTTCCCGAAAGTAAAGCGCAAATGCGTACACTCGAAATTGGTCCGGGTATGGGAGTGCTCACGAAATATCTCCTTAACCGTAGTGATTTATTGTTGTATGCTATCGAGCTCGATCGTGAGTCAGTGCCTTACCTTCACGAGCATTATCCTCAGCTCGGCGATCGATTAATGGAAGGAGATTTTTTACGCTTGAATTTGAAAGAATTATTCAACGCTCCATTTTATTTGATCGGTAATTTTCCTTATAATATTTCAACGCAGATTTTGTTTGCCGTTCTCGAAAATAAAGAGATTATTCCCTCGATGGTTGGGATGTTTCAAAAAGAAGTAGCAGAGCGAATTGCGAGTGGTCCCGGGAATAAAGACTACGGAATATTGAGTGTGTTATTGCAGCCTTGGTATGATATAGAATATCTTTTTACCGTTAATGAGAATCAGTTTACGCCACCGCCAAGAGTGAAGTCGGCAGTGATTCGCATGACACGCAATGAAAGAACTGAACTCGAAATTGACGAAGCCTATTTTAAGTTGTTAATCAAAACCGGATTTAATCAGCGACGCAAAACATTGCGCAATGCACTCCGACCATTATTGCCTCCCGATTTTTCATCTGTCCCATATCTCGACCTCCGCGCCGAAGCATTATCATGGGAACAATTTGTGACATTGGGGAAAGCGATTATTAAAGCGAGAGGATAGGTGGGTGATTAAGGATACAGGATACAGGATACAGGATTAAGGATAAAGTGAACATCCCTAAATATGGTTGACCGTTTTAGTTATAAATAATCGGGCAAACAGGAGCCTTCTGGTCTTTGTGGGGTAAAAAGTCAAGGTTGTTCGATACATCCTTGACTTTTTGTTTTCCATCGGT